>Ga0209376_1001281_pt1 | contig 25656 bp, 24 predicted proteins | sample GraSoiAngelo_134_FD_185891 | JGI IMG/M metagenome (GOLD analysis project Ga0209376, IMG submission 185891) | Grasslands soil microbial communities from the Angelo Coastal Reserve, California, USA - 14_0929_05_30cm (SPAdes) (version 2) | ecosystem: Environmental > Terrestrial > Soil > Grasslands ... | reverse complement strand
CACGGCGCGTCGTCGAGCCACGTCCAGCCGAATCGAGCGTCCCAGATCCACCGACCCGTGCTGTACGGCACCCACCCCGCCGGCACACCCGAGGGCGCCCACACCGAGCCATACGTTTCGACGGTGCGCCAGCTCCCGTGCTGTTCGAGCGTCTCGGCCCCGTATACGCTTGCCGGCACGTGGCTGGAGGGGTGGAGCAGGTAGGCCGTGCGCTGATAGTTCCAGCGGTCCCACGGCGTGAGCTGCGGAGCCGCGGTCGCCTGCACGCTTGGCGAATCGGTCCCGGTGACGACGAGCTGTTGGTTGTTGGCGATCGGCGTTGCAGCTCCGGCCGCCGGCGTCATCGTCGCGACGCCGCCACGATGAGTGTGAAACGCGGTCGAGTCCTGGGCCACATCGAGACGGTAGTAGCCTGCTCGCTCCACCGTGAACGCCGCGTTGGGCGTGTCGAGCTCTACGGTGGAGCCTGGGGGCGCCTCGCGCAGGTCGAGCGCCGCGTGTCCGTTGGTCACGCGGAGCTGGAGGAAGTCGGGTTCATGATTGTCGAGACCGAGCTGCGTGTTCTCGGCGGCGCGCACGAACGCCCTCGGGCCGACCTGGAGCTCGACGTTGCCACCGGGCCCCGTGTACAGGACGTCTCCCGGAGCGAGCGGCGTGTTCACCATGGCCGGCGTCCAGTCTTCGGCGCCAGGCCGCCAGAAGGACACCTCTCCGTAGATGTAGCTCACGCGAGGCGGCGTGACCTCGGTCGCCTGCGCCGGCGCCTGAGCGTCGTCGGGCGCCGGGGGCGCCACGGGCGCTGGAGGGGGTGATTGGGCGTCGGCCCTCCACGCAGAGGCTGGGCCGCTCACGACTATGCCGAACATCAGAAGTCCCGCGACAATCTGCCGTGGGTTCATGGCTGGCTCCCGTCTGCCCCTGGGTCGCTCCCGTCCGAGACGCCGGCCGCGAGCTCCTGGAGGCTACCTAGTAGGACGCGGCAACTCACTTAACATTTCCTCTTTGGGGAGACCTGGCCGGAAAATCACCTACATCGGCCATCCGACGTACCACGCCGGCGGAGTCGTGGCGCTCCTCGACATCACGACACACCTCACTGCCAGTCGCCGCCAGCTCGGCGTTCGCCCGGTCAGTCGCAGTAGAGCTCGACCGTGTAGCCGTTCGGGTCCTCGATGTAAATCGCGGTATTGCCGCGTCGGCCGTGGACGCGAATGCCCTCGGCCTTGACGCGCGCGCAGACCTTCCTCCACCGGGGCCGCGGGAAATGCAGACCGAAGTGGTCGAACCCTCCAGCCGCCGGATCGAAGCGGGCCCGCGTCTCGACGAAGTTCAATAAATCGCGGCCGCCCGGCGTCTCGAGGAAGAGCATGCCCTCGTGAGGAAACGCGATCCGGAGGCCGAGGACCTCCCGGTAGAAGCGCTCGGTGGCGGCGAGGTCGCGGGTCTTGAGGGCCAAGTGACGAAGCCCGTGGCTCACCGTCACGGCTCCGCGGGCCCGACGCCCTTGAACACGAACTTCTGGACGCGCTTGCCGCTGTCGACCTCGGCGGTGTAGACGTTGCCCTTCGAGTCCACGGCTAGGTTGTGGATCCAGTGGAAGCTGCCGGCCTGGCGACCGTTGCGGCCGAACTTCCCCACGATCTTGCCGCTCTCGCGGAGCAGCGTCCACACGTGGTTGTTCTCGCCGTCGGCGTTGTAGAGCCATGCCTGCGGCGCGTCGTGCGAGACGTCGAGATCCCACACCGAGCCGCCGCCGCGGGTCGCCGGCGCCACGACGAACTCCTTCACGAACGTGCCGTCCTTGCGGAAAACCTGGATGCGGTTGTTCATCCGGTCGCACACGTAGAGGAGCCCGTCCCTGGCGAGCCGCGCGCAGTGCACCGGGTTGCCGAACGGCTTCACCCCCGCCTCGCCCGGCGGCCGACCGTTGGCGCCCCAGTGGCGCTTGTAGGCGCCGGTCTGCGCGTCGAAGACGATCACGCGATGGTTCTTGTAGCCATCGGCCACGAAGAGCTCGTTCGTCGCCGGGTCGACGTTCATGTTCGCCGGCCGCCCGAGGTGCGCGTGGTCGTTGTCGCCGCCGGTCACCTCGGCCTTGCCGATCTGCAGCAGGAACTTGCCCTCGCGCGTGAATTTTATGACTTGATGGTCCTTCTGGTCGTTGCCGCCGATCCACACGTTGTCTTGATGGTCCACGAAGATCCCGTGCTCGTTCAACGGCCACTCGTAGCCTGCGCCGGGCCCGCCCCACGACTTCAATAATTTGCCGTCGGCGTCGAGCTCGAGCACCGGCGGCGCCGGCACGCAGCAGAGCGAGCGCGGTGGGCTCAGGACCGCGCCGCGCTCGTCCTCGGTGAGCGAGCGTGGGCGATGGATGACCCACACGTGGTCGTGACGGTCCACCGCCACCCCGGAGGCCTGGCCGATGATCCAGTTGTTGGGCAGCGGCTTCGGCCACCACGGATCCACCTGGAACTGCGGCGCCACGCCATCGGCCGGCCGCTGCGCCGTCACGGATCCGCTGAAGGCGAGGGTGACGGCGACGACGATCGCGAGCGCCAGTGCAGCGCCCGCGAGCCCGACACGGCGACGCGTCATGGGCCGGCTTCCTCGAGCTCGAACACCTGGGCCAGGAGCTCGTACGAGCGGCGCCGGGCCTTCGGGTCGTGGGTGATCGTGACGATGACCAGCTCGTCGGCCTCGTAGTCGGCGGCGAGCGCTTCGAGCCGTGCGCGCACCTGCTCGGGCGCGCCGGCCACGGTGCGCCCGCGCGCGTGGTGCAGGATCGCCAGCTCGCGGTCGGTGTACGGATAGGCCTCGGCCTCGGCGATCGAGGGATAGCGGTCGGGCCGGCCGGTGTAGAGACGGACGATGAAGAGCTCACGGCTCTTCGCCAGGCGTTGCGCCTCCGCCTCGGTGTCGGCGCACACCACGAATACCGCCGCGCTCGACCGGGGGGCCGCGCACCACGGGGAGGCACGGAACTGCCGCCGGTACGCGCGCGTGACCTCGGCGCCGCCGTCCGCGTTGATGAAATGCGCGAACGAGAAGTAGGCGCCGAAGTGCGCGGCCATCGCGGCGCTCTGGTCGCTGGACCCCAGCAGCCACACCTCGGGCGCGGTCGGCCCGGTCGGCATCGCGACCACCTTCGCGAACGGATGACCCTCGGGCAGCGCGCCGTGGAGGAAGCCCAGCAGGTCGGCGACCTGCTGGGGGAAGCGCTCGGGGGTTCCGTCGTCCCGGAGCGCCTGCGCGGTGAGCCCGTCGCTCCCGGGCGCGCGGCCGACGCCGAGGTCGATGCGCCCGGGGAAGAGCGTCTCGAGCACGCGGAAGCTCTCGGCCACTTTCAGCGAGCTGTAGTGCTGGAGCATGACGCCGCCCGACCCCACCCGTATCCGCGAGGTCCGCGCGGCGACCTGGCCGATCAGCACCTCGGGGCTCGAGCCGGCGAGCCCCTTCGTCGAGTGATGCTCGGCGAGCCAGTAGCGGCGATAGCCGAGCCGGTCGCACAGCTCCGCGAGGTCGAGCGTCTCGTGCAGCGCGTCCGCCACGTTGCCGCCGCTCCGCACCGGCGACTGGTCGAGCACCCCCAGCGAGAGCATCTAGTTGATCCGCTTCTCCCGGCCCTTCCACTCCTTTTCGCGCAGGACGAACTTCTGCACCTTGCCGGTCGACGTCTTGGGCAGGTCGCCGAACTCGACCGCCGCCGGACACTTGAAGTGCGCGATGTGCTGACGGCAGAACTCGATGATGTCGGCCGCGGTCGCGCTCTGGCCGGCCTTGAGCGTCACGAACGCCTTGGGGCGCTCGCCCCACTTCTCGTCGGGCACCGCGACGACCGCGCACTCGAGCACGGCGGGGTGCCGCGCCACCGCTTGCTCGACCTCGATCGTCGAGATGTTCTCGCCGCCGGAGATGATGATGTCTTTCTTGCGGTCGCGCAGCTCGACGTACCCGTCGGGGTGCCACACCGCGATGTCGCCGGAGTGGAACCATCCGCCGCGGAACGACTCGGCGGTGGCCTCGGGCTGCCGGAAGTACCCCATGGCCGCGTTGTTGCCGCGCATGATGACCTCGCCGAGGGTCGCGGCGTCGCGCGGCACGTCGTTCATGTCGCCGTCGACCACGCGCACGAGGTCGAAGAGCGCATAGCCCTGGCCCTGGCGGGCCGCCAGACGCGACTGCTCCTCGAGCGGCAGCGCGTCCCACTCCTCGTGCCACGCGCACACCGTGTGCGGGCCGTACGTCTCGGTGAGGCCGTAGACGTGGACCGGCCGGAAGCCCAGCTCCTTGAGCCGGCCGAGCAGCGTCGGCGAGGGCGGCGCGCCCGCCACGCAGACGGTGACCGGACGGTCCAGCTTGTGCGCCTTCGGATCGTTGACGACGCCGATGTGAACGGTCGGGGCGCCGTTGTAGTGGGTGACGCCTTCCTTGTCGATCATCTCCCACACGCGCGCGGGCTCGACGCGGCGCAGGCAGATGTGGGTGCCGCCGACGGCCGTCACGCCCCACGTGAAGCACCACCCGTTGCAATGGAACATCGGCAGGGTCCACAGGTACCGCGTGTCGAAGCTCATCTGCGACTCGACCATCTCGCCGAGCGCGTTGATCCAGGCGCCCCGGTGAGAGTACATGACGCCCTTGGGCCGGCCCGTCGTGCCGGAGGTGTAGTTGATCGCGAGCATCTCCTCCTCGTCGGCGAGCCAGCTCTCGACGGGCTTCGCCGAGCCGCGCGCGAGGAAGTCCTCGTACGGATCGCCAGCGCTCCCGGTGTCGTCCACCCGCACGACGCGGAGCGCCGAGAGATCCAGCGGCTTCACGAGCGGCTCGAGCTCGGCGTCGACGAAGAGGAAGCGGGCGCCGGAGTGGTCGAGGATATAGCCGATCTCGTCCGAGCTGAGCCGCGTGTTGATGGCGACCAGCACGCCGCCGGCGGCCGGGACGCCGTAATGCGCCTCGAGCATGGCCGGGATGTTCGGGCAGAGGAACGCCACCCGGTCGTGCGTGGCGAGGCCCGCCGCGCGCAGCGCCGACGCGAGCCGGTTCACGCGCTCACCGAGCTCCCGGTAGGTGTAGCGCCGGGCACCGTGGACGACCGCGACCTTGTCGGGGAATACGTACGCGCTGCGGGTGAGGAAGCTCACCGGCGATAGCTCGGTACGGTAGACGTGGCGAAACTCGTTCATCGAGGCCCTCCGACGGGTTTGGGCAAGTTTACCGCATGATTCTTGCGCCGGGCGCCGACTCCGATTACGCTCGCGGCGAACTCGTCCGGTTGTGCGCGCCGCAGGTCGTCGCGGGGCTGGGGCCCCGCCGACCGAGGCGCGCTGCACGAGGAGAAGAGACCATGAACGACGTGTCTCGACGACAGTGGCTCAGGACGGCTGGAACCCTCGGCGTCGCAGCGGCGGCGGCCGGGACGGCCACTGCGCAGAGTCGCCCCTCGGCCGACGAGCTCGTGCGAACGGTCAAGGGCGCGCGCCTGTTCGACCTCTCGTTCACCTGGAACGAGCAGTCGCCCGTCCTCAGCCTCAACCCGCCGTACTCGTTCGCGCTCAACCGGACCCATCGCATGACCCACGAGATCTTCGGCCAGGTGCCGGGAAGCCGCGTGTCCTGGGCGTCGGAGATCATGTACTTCAGCGGCCAGCACGGCGCGCCCACCATCGACGCGATCGGCCACATCGGACGGGACCTGAAGCTCCACGGCGGTGTCGACGCGGTCGCCGCGACGTCGACGCCGGGCGGCATCGGCAACAATCTCGGCATCGACAACTTCCCGGTCGATCTGATGGTCAACCGCGTCGTGTTTCTGGACGTCGCGCGGCAGATCGCGAGCGGCCGGCCCGACCCGCTCGCGCCGGGCTTCGAGGTCACCGCCACGCATCTCGATCAGACGGCGAAGGCCCAAGGGGTCGAGGTGCGCCGCGGGGACTCGCTGCTGATCCGCACCGGTTGGGGCCAGTACTTCGCCAAGGACAACGCGAAGTACCTCGGCGAGCAGTCGCCCGGGCCAGGTCAGGACGCGGCGCGCTGGATCATCGACAAGGGCGTCCGCCTCGCAGGCGACGACACCGCGACGTTCGAGAAGCGTCCGGCGGCCTACGGCAAGGAGCTCTTCAGCGTCCACATGATGCTGCTGGCCGACAACGGCATCTACATTGTCGAGAACGCCAACCTCGAGCCGCTCGGCGACGCCAAGGCGTACGTCGCGCTGTTGATCCTCACGCCGCTCCGGATCCAGGGCGCCAGCGGCTCACCGCTCCGGGCGATCGCGCTCACGCCCTGAGCGAGCGTCAGCCGGGCTGACGCCCGAGCGCGCGTCAGCCGGGCTGACGCCCGGAGCGCGCGTCAGCGCGGCTGGGGCGTCAAGCGCAGGTAGGGCTTGAGCGCGCGCCAGCCCCGCGGGAACTTCGCGCGCGCCTCGTCGTCGCTGACCGCGGGGACGATGATGACGTCCTCGCCCTGCTTCCAGTTGACGGGGGTCGCCACGCGATGGGCGTCGGTGAGCTGGAGCGAGTCGATGACGCGCAGGATCTCGTCGAAGTTCCGACCCGTGGTCTGCGGATACGTGATCATGAGCCGGACCTTCTTCTTCGGGTCGATCACGAAGACCGTCCGCACCGTGTAGACCTCGTCGTGCGAGGGGTGGATCATCCCGTAGAGGTTCGCGACCTTCCGCTCCGGGTCGGCGATGATCGGGAAGTTCAGCGCGTGGCCCTGCGTCTCCTTGATGTCCGCCGCCCAGTCCAGGTGCGAGTCGAGCGGATCGATCGAGAGCCCGATGGCCTTCACGCGCCGTCGGTCGAACTCGGGCTTGAGCCGCGCCACGTAGCCGAGCTCGGTCGTGCACACCGGCGTGAAGTCGTGCGGGTGCGAGAAGAGGATGGCCCAGCCGTCGGCGACCCAGTCGTGGAACTTGATCGGCCCTTCCGTGGTCACCGCGGCGAAGTCGGGCGCGGTGTCTCCGAGTCTCAGACTCATCGCGATTCTCCTGACGCCCGCCGCACGATGTAGTCCGCGAACACGGGGACGGGGTCGAAGCCTAGCACCGCCGGGGCGTTGGCGACGAAGTTCGACGTCGCGTTGACGTCGTAAAAGTATACGCGGCCGTCGGCGCGACCCACCAGGTACTCGATCCCGCCGATGTCGATGGCCGCCCCGCGGGCCAGCGCCCGCACCTGCTCGATCACCTCGGCCGGCGGATCGTAGCGCGTGACGCTGAGCCCCGGCGTGACTTCGACCGGACAGGCCCCGAGCTCGGCGCTTGCCGGCGCCGCCGGCAGCTGGCAGATGTCGGCCGGACACAGGTTGAAGTCGGTCGCGGCGCGGACGATGCGGATCGCGTAGAGATAGCGGTCGTCCATGACCTCGACCCGAACGATGGCGCCGTCCACGGACTCGACGTACTCCTGCACGAGCGCCGTGCCGTCGGGGCCGAAGTCGAGCTCGGTGACGCGCGCCTCGAGGTCGGCGCGCGAGTCGAAGCGCTCGATCAGCGCGCCGGAGCCGCCGACGTTCGGCTTGACCAGGATCGGGAAGCGCAGCTCGCCGCTCGCCTTCAGCACCTGATCGCGATGGTTCACGACGGTCGTCCGCGGGTAGCGGACGCCCACGCGCTCGAAGAGTCCGGCCTGGAGCGCCTTGGACTTCTCGAATCGGAACGCCGCCACCGGATTGATCACCGGGACGCCGTGCGCCTCCCAGTAGGCGAGCAGCGCTTCGGTGTAGAACAGGACGCTCCCGTGGCCGCGGCGATGCGACGAGGGGCTCGTGCGGTTCACGATGACCGAGTAGCGGTGCGCGCGGTCGCGCGGGTCGAACGAGTGGCTCGAATGGTCGATCTTCTCGAACGGCAGCCGGCGATGCTGGAGCTCGGCGATCAGCCGCGCCGACCATTCCGGGTGCTCGTCGAGGATGCCGATGGGCGCGGCGAGTCGCTCGGTCACTGGGCCATCTCCGTCATGAAGCGCTGCTCCGCGAACCACGCCAGGCGCTCGCGCAACGCCACCACGTCGCCGATCACGGCGACGACCGGCGGCTCGAGCCGGGCGCGCTGCGCCTGGGCCACGATGTCGCCGAGGGTGCCGGTGACGGTTTCCTGGAGGTCGGTGGTCCCCCAGCGCACGAGCGCGACCGGCGTCGACACCGGGCGCCCGTTGGCGACCAGCGTGCGGGCGATGCGCGACAGGCTCTTCAGCCCCATCAGGACCACGAGCGTGTCGGCGGCCCGCGCCAGGCGCGCCCAGTCGACGCTCGACCGCAGCTTGTCGGTGTCCTCGTGGCCGGTGACCACGGCGAACGACGAGGCGATGCCCCGATGCGTGAGCGGGATCCCCGCGTACGCCGGGACCGCGACGGCCGAGCTGACGCCCGGCACGACCTCGAACGGAATCCCCGCCTGCGCTAGTGCCAGCGCTTCCTCACCGCCCCTGCCGAAGACGAACGGATCGCCGCCTTTGAGCCGGACGACGCGGCGTCCGCGCCGCGCGTGCACAATCAGCAGCGCGTTGATCCGCTCCTGGGAGAGCGTGTGGTGGTCGGTGGCCTTGCCCGCGAAGATGCGCCGCGCGCGCGGCGCCTCGTCCAGTAGTCGCGGGTGCACCAGCCGGTCGTACACGACGACGTCGGCGTGCCGCAGCAGCTCGAGGCCGCGCACGGTCATTAGGCCGGGATCGCCGGGCCCGGCGCCGACCAGCGCGACCGACCCTGATTGGCGCGTGGTCCCGGACGGCGGGGCCCCAGCCCCACGGCGGCCCGCGGCGCGCACGACTACACGCATGCCGCAACTCCGAGGTGCTCCAGCACGCGTCGCTTGGCGTCGGCGCGGCCGCGCTCGACGATGAGCTGGCGGACGTCCGGACCGAGCGCGCGCCGCCAGGCGTCAGCCGTGACGGGCAGGCCGAGGGCGCGCAGCTCACGCCGGACCTCGCCCGCGATCGCGGCCAGCGTCGCGTACTCAGCCGTCAGATGGTCCTCGAGCTCCTCGCGGACCTTCCGGGCGAGGGCGGGACTGGTCCCGCCGGTCGAGACGGCGACCGTGAGGTCGCCCCGGCGCACGAGGGCCGGGAGGATGAAGGTGCAGTTGGCTGGATCGTCGGCGGCGTTGATCCAGACGCCGCGCTCGTGCGCCTCGCGCGCCACGGCGGCGTTGACCTCGCCTCGATCGGTCGCCACGAGAACGAGGTCGAAGCGGGCCAGATCACCCTCGCGATAGGCGCGCCGCTCCACGTCGATCCGCCCCTCGGTCGCGAGCTTGGCGAGAGCCAGCGTCACCTGCGGGCTGATCACCGTCACGTCGGCGGCGGCGGCCAGCAGGCCCTCGATCCTGCGCTCGGCGATCACGCCCCCGCCGACGACGAGGCAGCGCCGGCTCGCGAGATCGAGGAGGACGGGATAGTAGCCCATCTCAGCCGTCCACCCCGTGGGGCGGGCCCGCCGGGGCGGCGTCGCGCGCGACCGCCTCCACCAGCTCGCCGGCCAGGAGCACGCGGAGCTCGTCGTCGGTGTGACGCGCGGCGAACTGGCGGAAGTTCTCGGCGACCCGGCGGCCGCTCAAGAACGCGCGGAGCAGGCGCTCGATCGCGGGCGCCACGTCGGTCGCGGGCAACCGCAGACCGATCGGCCGCGCCACTGCCTGATGGCGTCCGACCGCGCCGCCGACGCAGAAGTAGTACGCGTCGACCAGCTGGCCGCCCACCTTCACCTTCTTGCCCTCGATGCCGAGGTCGGCGATCCAGTGCTGGCCGCAGCTGTTCGGGCACCCGGTCACGTGAATTTTTATGTGTTGATCGAAGCCCGGCAGCTGCCGCTCGAGCGTCTCCACGAGGTCGCGCGCGAAGCCCTTCGTCTCGGTGAGCGCCAGCTTGCAGAACTCGGAGCCCGTACACGCCACGGTCCCGCGGCGGAACGGCGAGGCGTCCAGCGGCAGGCCGACCAGCTCGAGCTCGCGCGCCAGCGAAGATGCGTGGTCCCGCGGCACGTTCGGGATCACGAGATTCTGCATGCTGGTCGTCCGGATCACGCCGGAGCCGTAGCGCTCGGAGAGCTCGGCGGCAGCGCGCATCTGCTCGGCGGTGAGCCGCCCGCGGAGCACCGCGGTACCGACGTAGCAAAAGTCCCGCTGCTTCTGCGGGTGGATGCCCACGTGGTCGCGGTAGACGTCGTCCGGCGGATCGTCGGGCACACCAGGCGCGAGCACGCGGCCCAGGCGCTCCTCGATCGCCTTCAGGAAGCGCTCGGCCGTCCAGCCGTGCTGGAGGAAGAGGAACTTGAGCCGCGCCTTCTCCCGGTTCTGACGGAGCACGTCGGAATCGCGGAAGATCTCGGCGACGGCCTTGAGCACCGGCAGCGCCTCCTCCCAGCGCACGAACGCGTCGAGGCGCACGCCGAGGTGCGGGTCGGTCGAGAGCCCGCCGCCGACGCGCAGGCTGAAGCCGATCTCGCCCGTCGCGGGATGGCGCACCGCCGTCAGACCGACGTCGTTGATCTCGGGATACGAGCACCACGTGCGGCAGCCCGCGATCGAGACCTTGAATTTCCGCGGCAGGTTGTAGAACGCCGGGTTGCCGTTGAGCATCTGCGTGCCGGCGTGGACCAGCGGCGAGGTATCCGCCAGCTCGTCGGCGTCGACGCCGGCGAGCGGACAGCCGGTGATGTTGCGAGTGACGTCGCCGCACGAGCCGAGCGTGGTCACACCCTGGAGCCAGAGCGCCCTGAAGACTTCGGGCAGGCTCTCGAGCTTGACCCAGTGGAGCTGAATGTTCTGGCGAACGGTGATGTCGCCGACGCCGCCGCCGTGCCACTCGGCCAGATCGGCGATGGTCCCGAGCTGATGGGACTCGAGGGCGCCGTTGGGGATCCGGATCCGCACCATGAAGTTGCGGACGGCCTTGCCCTCGCCGTTCTTGCCCCCGATCGCGCCGACGCCGTCGCCCTGCGTGTAGATCCCCCACCAGCGGAAGTACGTGCCGAACCACTCGGGCGGCACCGAGTCCCAGCCTTCGCGCGCGAAGCGGAGGATGTCCTCGTAGGCTTCCCACGGATTCTGTTCACGCTTGAGCCGCTCCACTCGCTGCGCCTTGGTCTCTTTCACGGCTTCGGTCACTGTCGCCTCCGCGTCTATCCGAGGTACCGGCGCGGCACTTCCACCCACGACTCGCACCGGGAGCCATCGTCCTCGCCGGGTTCACTCATGGGCTGCCAAAATACCCATTCTCGATCGAGATTGTCAAGAACTCGTCGCCTGCCGGCCGGCGTGGTACCTTTCCCCTCGCCGCGGAAGACTGCAACGGCGGAGGACCATTCATGGCGAAGAGCGTCTACGACGAGACGTACCAGCGTTCGATGAAGGAACCGGCGGCCTTCTGGGCCGCGGCGGCCGAGGACATCTACTGGGACAAGCGCTGGGACCGCGTCTTCGACGACTCGCGGAAGCCGTTCGCCCGTTGGTTCACTGGAGGCGTGCTCAACACCTGCTACAACGCGCTCGACGTGCACGTGGATCGCGGCCGCGGCAAGCAGAAGGCGCTCGTCTACGACAGCCCCGTCACCGGCACCGTCAAGGCGTACACCTATCGAGAGCTCCGCGACGCGGTGGCGCTCTGCGCCGGCATGCTGCGGCGCCAGGGGATCGAGAAGGGCGACCGCGTGATCGTCTACATGCCGATGGTGCCCGAGGCCGTGATCGCGATGCTCGCGTGCGCGCGCATCGGCGCGATCCACTCGGTGGTCTTCGGCGGCTTCGCCTCCAACGAGCTGGCCAAGCGCATCGATGACTCGCAGCCCAAGCTGGTCCTGTCGGGCTCCTGCGGCATCGAGGTCAACCGTGTCATCCCGTACAAGCCGCTGCTCGACGGCGCGATCGACCTGGCGCGGCACAAGGTGCCCCGCTGCGTGATCTTGCAACGGCCGCAAGAGGCGGCGGCGATGGTGCGCGGCCGCGATCGCGACTGGCACGAGGAGATCGCCGCGGCGACCCCCGCCGAGTGCGTGCCGGTCGCCGCCACCGATCCGCTCTACATCCTCTACACGTCGGGTACGACCGGGATCCCCAAGGGCGTCGTCCGTGACAACGGCGGCCACGCCGTCGCGCTCAAGTGGTCGATGGGCGCGGTCTACGGCATGGGCGCCGGCGAGGTCTACTGGGCCGCCTCGGACATCGGCTGGGTGGTCGGTCACTCGTACATCGTCTATGCGCCGCTCCTCAAGGGCTGCACCTCGATCCTCTACGAGGGCAAGCCGGTCGGCACACCCGACCCTGGCGCGTTCTGGCGCCTGATCGCCGAGCACGGCGTGAACGCGCTGTTCACGGCGCCGACGGCGTTCCGCGCGATCAAGAAGGAAGATCCGCATGGCACGTACATGTCGAAGTACGACCTCGCGAGGTTCCGCACGCTGTTCCTGGCGGGCGAGCGCTGCGATCCCGACACGCTCCACTGGGCCGAGGAGCGGCTGAAGGTTCCGGTCGTCGATCACTGGTGGCAAACCGAGACGGGCTGGCCGATCGCCGCCAACTGCGTCGGGCTCGGGATGCTACCGGTGAAGGCGGGCTCGCCGACGAAAGCGGTGCCAGGCTACGAGGTTCGCGTCCTCGACGACGACAACCGTGAGCTGGCCCCCGGCCAGATCGGCTCGATCGCCCTCACGCTGCCGCTGGCCCCTGGATGCTTGCCTACGCTCTGGAACAACGACGCCGGGTACGAGAAGTCCTACCTCGCGAAACATCCTGGGCACTACCTCACGGGCGACGCGGGCTATCGCGACGAGGACGGCTACCTCTACATCATGAGCCGCGTGGACGACATCATCAACGTCGCCGGACACCGGCTCTCCACCGGCGCGATGGAGGAGGTGCTGTCCGCCCACCCCGACGTGGCCGAGTGCGCGGTCGTCGGCGTCGCCGACGAGATCAAGGGCGAGGTGCCCCTCGGCTTCGTCGTCACCAAGGCGGGCGTCGCGCGCGGCGAGGCCGAGATCGTTCGCGAGCTGGTCGAGAAGGTGCGCGAGCAGATCGGCCCCGTCGCCGCCTTCAAGACCGCCCTGGTGGTCAAGCGCCTGCCCAAGACGCGCTCGGGCAAGATTCTACGTGGGACGATGAAGCGGATCGCCGACGGCCAAGAGTACACCGCGCCGGCCACGATCGACGACCCGGCGATTCTCGCCGAGATCACCGAGGCGCTCGGCGCCAAAGGGTACCCGAAGCGCTTCTGACGACGGCGGCGGTCAGTCGCGCCGGAGCCGCCACCAGAGGATCAGTCCGCCCACGGCGGCGAGGCCGAGCGCACCGTTCCACATAAAGGCGACCGACACGCCCCACCACTGCGAGATCGTGCCGACGATGAAGGCCCCGATCGGGAAGACGCCGCCCGAGACCCACGTGTAGAGGCTCATCACGCGCCCGCGCAGCACGTCCGGCGCCTGGAGCTGGATGGACGTGTTGCAGCTGGCCATCATCATGATCCCCCAGTACCCGGTGAAGAACAGCAGGGGCACCGCGATGGCGATCCGGCTGGTGAAGCCCAGCCCGATCAGCATGCCCAGCGCCAGGATCGCCGACGTGAACATGGACGAGAGCGACGGATAGCGCGACGCGCGCGCGCCCACCGTGAGCGCGCCGGCGACGGCGCCGACGCCGAGCGAGGCCATGAGAAAGCCGAAGCCCTCGGCGCCCAGGCCCAGCACGTTCTTGGCGAGGAGCGGCACGTACACGCTGAAGTTGAACACGCAGAGGCTGACGACCAGGACGAGGCCGATCGCGAGCCGGAGCCGCGGCGTGTTGGCGGCGTACCGGACGCCCTCCATGATCTCCTCGACGATCGACGCGCGCGGGGTGTCGGGCGGCAGACCTCGCGCCTGCATCCGCAGGAGCGTGACGATGACCCCCAGGAACCCGAGGCCGTTGACGAAGAACGTCCACGCGATGCCGACGCGTCCGATCACGAGCCCGGCCACCGCCGGCCCGACGATGCGCGCCAGGTTGAAGCCGGCGGAGTTGAGCGCGACCGCGCTCGACACGTCGGCCCGGCCGACCAGCTCCATCACGAACGACTGGCGCGCCGGCTGGTCCACGACGTTGGCGAAGCCGAGCGCCAGACCCAACGTGGCCACGTGCCAGTACTCCACGTGACCGGTAGCCACCAGTAGCGCGAGCAGCAGTCCCTGGAGCGCGAGCGTCGTCTGGGTCGCGACGAGCAGGGGACGCTTCGGCAGACGATCCGCCACGGCACCGCTCACGATCGAGAAGAGCAGGACCGGTGAGAACTGAAGCGTCGCCAGGAGCCCGAGCTTAAACGGGGAGTTCGTGAGCTGCAGGACGAGCCAGGCCTGCGCCACGTTCTGCATCCAGCTTCCGATCTGCGCCGCGAACTGAGAGAAGTAGAAGCGGCGATAGTCCCGGTGGTTCAGCGCCCGCAGGCTGTGAGGGAACGCCATCGGCGCCGCGTCTAGGTCCGGGGCCGGATCTTCTTCAACACCAGGGAACGGGCCCGCCGTGCCGCCCGCCACCAGAATCTTCTCCGGGGAACGGAACTTCGGCGTCCTCGCTCAGGCCGACGCCAGATTCGAGGTGCAGTGCGGGCAACGCTTCGCGGCGGCCGGAATCGTGGTCGCACACCACACGCACTCCTTCGTCACCGGAGCGGCCGGGGCCGCCGGTTTGGGGAGCAGATGGTTCACCTGGCGCACGAGCAGGAAGACCGCGAACGCCACGATGATGAAGTTGATCAGCGTGTTGAAGAACACGCCGTAGTTGAGCGTCGGCGCGCCGGCCGCCTTCGCGGCAGCGAGCGTGGGAAAGGATTGGCTCGACAGACTCAGGAAGAAATCCTTGAAGTCCACGCCCCCGAGCAGTCGGCCGATCGGTGGCATCACGACGTCGTTGACGAGCGAGGTGACGATGCCGCCGAAGCTCGCGCCCATGATCACCCCGACCGCGAGATCGACCACGTTGCCGCGCGCGATGAACGTCTTGAGCTCGTTGAGCATGGACCGCCTCCTAGCCCAGATGCTGCCTCAGGAAGTCCAGCGTGCGGGTCCGCGCCAGCTTGGCGCTGGGCTCGTGATGACTCCCGCGCGCATCACAGCTGAAACCGTGACCGGCCGGATAGACGTGTGTCGGCACCTCCGGGTGCGCCGTGGACAGCTTCTTCCAGTGGTCGGGCGGGATCGACTGGTCGGTCTCGCCCCAGTGCAGCAGCACAGGGCACCGCGGGTTCTCGTGCGCGTGATCGCCTCGCGGCTTTCCGCTCGGTGTGGCGCGATATCCGGCGAGCTTGTGTCCGTCCTCAGCGGTGAGCGTGATCATTTCGCCCATCGGGGGGCTCCCTTCGGATCAAAGTGCGCACACTGTACAACGGGCGGCGGACGATCGCGAACGAGCGGGGTGTGCAGCGGAATCTGAGGATTGCGAAGAGGCAGGTCCGGTCCCGCCGGGGACCGCCTAGGCCGTCTGCGCGCCTGCGGGGGCGCGCCGTTCGCCCTCCGATGCCACAGGCGCAACGACCGGCGCCTTGGCGCCGGGAGCGAACCGTTGGAGGACCTCTTCGACGACCAGCCAGAGCGGCAGGCCGAGCACGGCCGCGTACGCGATCACGGTATCCAGTGTCATCGTTCGTCCTCCTGGCAGCGGTTTAAGGGCAGGATCCGTGCCATCGACGCGCGGCCAAAAATCACGGTTTCGTGAGCCTGGAACTCACGGCACAGGGCAGAGCGCCCGATGGGCGGTGCCGGGCTGCCCGATCGGGCGCTGTAGTATCCTCGTACCCGCTTCGATTGGAGGACCCATGAGACGCGCGATCGTCCCGCTGACCCTGCTGCGCGCTGGTTGCACCCTCGATCTGGCTGGCACCGAGTGGCAGAAGCCCGGCGCCATGGTGCAGGAAGTGACGGTCGTCGAGGTCGAGTGCGCCCGAAAAGCCCTCGAGATCGGGTCGGGCCCCGACCTGATCCTGGGCGGGCTCCTCGATGTCGGTCGTCTCGCGGTCCAGGAATCGCGTCAGGCGGCCGTGTTCAGCAGCTGCATGACAAGCGCCGGGTATCAACGCACGAGCTGAGTCATGGGCGGCGGTACAGTCATGCCCCGCGCCCTCCGGCGCCCACTGTTCGTCGTCCTTGCGGTGCTGGTCGTGGTCACCACGGTCGGCCTGGCGATCCTCCCCGAGATCGTCCGCCGTGTCGCGGTGAGCCAGATGACGAAGCTCACGGGGCGCGCGGTCAGCGTCGGGGACGTGGATTTCAATCTCTTCACCGGCTCCGTCGGCCTGAAAGGCTTCAAGCTCGCCCACCGAGGCTCGCCGGAGAGCGCGATCGAGCTCGACCGGCTGGAAGCACGGCTCGACTACGTGCCGCTGCTCTTCCACGAGGCGCGCGTCACCGACCTCAAGCTGACGTCGTTGAAGATCAACGCCAAGCGCGTCGGCGAGGCCGAGTTCGATTTCTCCGATCTGCTGGCGCTCATCGCCGCTGATCCGTCGGCGCCTCCGTCGCCGTGGAAGGTCACCCTCGCCCGAGGGTCCCTGCGCTCGGCGACGATCGTTTTCCGCGACCAGGTGACCGCGCCCCCGAGCGAGTGGCGGATCGAGGGGCTCACCGTCGACGCCAGCGAGCTCTCGACGCGACCAAAAGCCAAGCCGGGCCGTCTCGCTCTGAAGCTCAGACTCAACGGCGCCACGGTCTCGGTGACGAGCGAGGCGTTGGGCCTCGATCCGCTCAAAGCCGTGGCGCGCGTGGACGTCGACGGCTTCGACCTCGCCGCGGTCCGTCCGTATCTGCCTCCGCGTCTCCCAGCCGCGCCACGCGCCGGTCGGGCGGGTGTCGCTCTCGAGCTGGTCGTCGAGTCGGGTCCGGCCGGGCTGACGCGTGCCGTCGCGGCCGGCGACCTGGGCGCGTCCGGCCTCGAGGTGGCTCAGGCGGGCCGCGCCGAGCCCTTCCTGAAGCTGCCGCGCCTCGGTATCAAGGTGAAGGGAGCCGACCTCGTCGCCCGCACCGTCACGATCGCCGCCGTCGAGCTCGAGGGGCTCGCCGTGCGCGCGGTCCGGGATGCGCGGCAACAGATCGACCTCCTCGCGCTCGGCGCGGCGCGGGAGGAGAGGCTCGCCGCGGCGCCGCCCGCGAGCCCGGCCACGCCCGCCCAGGCGGGCTTCTCCGCGAAGATCGAGCAGATCGCCATCCGCAAGGGCGCGTTCACCTTCCGGGACGAGGGCATCTCGCCGCTCACCACGCTCGAGGCCGGCGATCTCACCGCCGACGTCACGAACGTGGCGTGGCCAACCGCCGGCCCGACGGCCTTCGTGGCCTCGCTGCGACTTCCGACGGCCGGCCGGCTCGCCGTGCGGGGCGCCGTCACGCCCCTTCCCTTCGACCTGGAGATCGCGATCTCGCTCCGTGGTGGAACGATCGAGCCGTTCCAGGCGTACATCCCGGTCCCGGCGCGGCTCTCGGGCATCTTCCACGCGGAGAGTCGCAATCGCATGACGATCGCCGATGACGGCACGGTCACCGCGACGTCGACCGGCAAGAGCTCGATCGAGAAGTTCGCGATCCGGGCGCCCGGCGAGACCCGGCCGACGGTGAGCGTCGAGCGCATCCAGTTCGATGGGATCGACTTCGCGTGGCCGAAGCACGCGCGCGCGGCGAAGATCACCCTCGCCAAGCCCGACATCCTGATCGAGCGCGACGCGGACGGCGGGATCTCGGTTCGCAAGCTCTTCGACTCGAGAGCCGACGCCACCGACATGGCCTCGAGCGCCCCCTCCACCGCTGGCGAGTCGCCGCGCCGCCCGGTGGAGAAGCCGTCGAGCACGCCGGCGGCGGCGCCGAAGCGCGGCGGGCTGCCGCTCGAGCTCGAGTTCGGCACGATCGCGATCACCGAGGGCCACGCCCGCTTCCTCGACCGTACGACCACGCCCGCGTTCTCGGAGACGCTCGCGCGGCTCGAGGTGATCGTCGAGGAGCTCAGCGCCACGTCGGGACGCCGGGCGAAGATCGCGACCCAGGCGGTCGTGGGCGACGCCTCCGCATTCGTGCTGCAGGGAGAGATCGCGCCGTTCGGCGAGGTCTACGCCGACCTGAGCGGAGAGCTGCGTGACTTCGAGCTGACCAGCGTGAACCCGTACGCCGACGCCGCGATCGCCTGGTTCATGAAGACCGGCCGGCTCGCGGTCAAGGTCCACGTCAAGGTCGAGAAGAACCAGCTCACCGCCGAGAACGAGATCGACGTGAAGAACCTGACGGTGGCACCGTCGCGCGAGGGCGACGAGGTGAAGAAGAAGATCGGGCTGCCGCTCGGCATGATCGTCGCGCTCATCACGGATTCGGACAACGCCATCAAGGTCAACGTCCCGCTCTCGGGCGAGCTGAGCCAGCTGCAGGCGGGCCTCGGCGATGCCGTCTGGGTGGCCGTGCGGAACGCGCTCGTCAACGTGCTCAGCGCGCCCTTCAAGGGGATCGGCCGGCTCTTCAAGGGCAAGGGCGACACCGTCGATGATCTCCAGGTCGACCCGGTGACCTTCGCGGCGGGGAGCGCGGAGGTGGCCGGCGAGATGGAACAGCACCTCACCCAGGTTGCCGATTTCCTGCGACGGGCGCCGATGATCAAGCTCGCGCTGACCTCCGTCGCGGCGCCACAGGACGGCGAGAGTCTCAGGGTCCAGGAGCTGACGCTGAAGATCCAGCGCGCCCAGCTCGAACGCGGGCTCCCCAACTTCAACGCCGCGGTCGCCGCCACGTTCAAGGAGCAGGTGCCGGGCGTCGCGCCGCCCAAGTCAGCGGACGAGCAACTCGCCGTGCTTCGCCAGCGTGAGCCGCTCCCCCAGGTGCGGGTGACCGAGCTGCTCACACGCCGACTCGCGGCCGTCCGGGACGCGCTCACGACGCGGGAGGGAATCCCCGCCGCGCGGCTGGTCCCCGGCGAAGCCAGACCGCCGGCCGAGCCGCTCGCCGCCGGACGGGTCGAGTTCGAGATCACGCACTGACGATGGCCTTCCGCGAGATCCGCTACGAGGTCGCCGACGGCGTCTGCACGGTCACGCTGAACCGCCCGGACCGGCTCAACGCGGTGACGTCCACGATGCTGGGAGAGCTCAACGAGGCGTGGGACCGCGCCGACGACGATGACGGCGTCCGGGCGGTGATCGTCACGGGCGCGGGGCGCGCGTTCTGCGCGGGCGCCGACCTCGGCGCCGGCGGCGCCACGTTCGACGCGGTGGCGCGCGGCCGCGCCGCCTCGGCCGAGGAGCATCGCGACGGCGGCGGCACCGTGACGCTCCGGATCTTCGACATGAAGAAGCCGGTGATCGCAGCGATCAACGGGCCCGCGGTCGGCTTCGGCATCACGCTGACCCTGCCGATGGACATCCGGATCTGCGCCACCACCGCGCGCATCGGGTTCGTCTTCGCCCGTCGCGGCGTGGTGCCGGAGGCGTGCAGCACGTGGTTCCTCCCGCGGCTCGTCGGGATCAGCCAGGCGGCGGAATGGGTGTATACGGGGCGCGTCTTCGACGCGGACGAGGCGCTGGCCGGCGGGCTCGTCAGCCGCGTGGTGGCGCCCGACGAGCTGCTCGCGACGGCGCGAGGGTTGGCGCTCGAGATCGCGCAGAACACCTCCGCGGTCTCGGTGGCGCTGGCGCGCCAGATGATGTGGAAGCTGCTCGGCGCCGACCATCCGATGGACGCGCACCGCCTCGACTCGCAGGCGATGTTCTGGACCGGCCGCTCCGCCGACGCCCGCGAAGGCGTCACCGCCTTCCTCGAGAAGCGCCCGGCCCGGTTCCCACTGCGGCCGAGCGCGGACCTGCCGCCGTTCTATCCGTGGTGGCGGCCGCGCCCGTTCACGCCGCCGCGCGCCTGACCGTCCGCGCGTGACGCTCGCGTGGATCGCGACCACCCTCGTCATCGGGGCCGCGAGCTTCGTCATGGGGCTCGCCGGCTTCGGCATCGCGCTGGTCGCGCTCGCGTTCCTGCCCCACCTGATGGCGCCGGCCGACGCGATCGTGCTCCTGACGATCTACGCGGCCGTGTTCTCGCTCGCGATGCTCGTCCAGCTCCGTCGCGACGTCGAGCCGCGCGCCGTCGTCGACCTCCTGATCGGCACCGTCGCCGGCACGCCGCTCGGCGTGTGGGGCCTCGCCGCGCTCCCGGTGAGCGCGCTCAACCGGCTCATCGGCCTGATGCTCGTCGCCGCGTTCGTCCTCGAGACGCAAAAGCTCTATCCGCATCGGCTCCGCGGCCGTCATTGGGGCCTCGGCGCCGGCATCCTGGCCGGCGTGATCGGCGGCGCCGTCGGCACGCCGGGTCCGCCGGTGGTGCTCTACGCCGCGACCCAGAGCTGGAGCGCGCGCGCCGCGAAGGCGAACCTCCAGGCCTTCTTCGTCGTGAACGAGGCGGCGATCCTCGTCGGGTACTGGTGGGCCGGGCTGCTCACGCGCGAGGTGCGCGGGCTGGCCGTGGCCTTCGCGGTGCCAGCCGTGGCTGGCGCGGTGGCGGGCGCGCTCCTGTTCGAGCGCATCGACCAGCATCGCTTCAGACAGCTGGTCTTCGGGCTGCTCCTGATCTCGGGACTGGTGCTGCTCGTGCGCGGCTGACGGCTAGCGGGCCTGCGTCGCCTTCCACTGCTCCACGTTCTGCTCGACCTGCCGGGCGTGACCCTCGAGATGGTCGGCGTAGATCTGGAGCCAGTCCTCGGTGGTATAGCGTCCCGACTCCGTGTGGCGGCCGACGCGCGACCACGCCTCCTCGGGCAAGCGGCGGATGAGCGCCGTCGTGCTGGCGCGCACGGCCTCGACCACCGCGAGCGCGGGCTCGATCGGCAGGGTGTGGTAGTCGAAGAAGGTCGCCCAGTGATCCTGATCGTAGCCCTGGATCAGGGGATCCTTCTCGGCCACGACGAACCGGACACGGGCATAGGAGTTCGTCTCGGAGTCGGCGCAATGGACGACGATCTCGTGCGCGGACCACTCCTTCGGCGCCGGGCGCCACTTGAGCGCCCGGGGCGGCACGGTGGCCAGCGCCGCGCGCAGGCGGGCCGGGCCGTCGGCGTACTGCTGAACGAGCGCGTCGCGCTTGGCGCGGTCGAGAGCCATGTCAGAGGGCCTCCAGCTTGCGGCGCAGCACCTTCGCGAGCCCCTCGGGGGCGAAGCCCAGCTGGAGCAGGGCCTGGCCCGAGTCGAAGTACTCGCGGTACGCCGCGATCCGGCCATTCTCGAGCTCGAAGATGCTCATCCCCCGGAAGTGGATCTTCCGGCCGGTGCTCCGGGGCACCGCGTCGGTGACGACGTAATCGAACGTCCACTCGGCCGCGGCGCGCGTCGGCGAGTCGACCACGAGATCCATCGCCCACGCGTACTCGCGTCCCTCGTGGAACATGCGCTCGAACATCGCGCGGAGCCCCGCGTGGCCCCGGTGCTCGCCGTAGAAGGTGTCGTGGTAGGTCGCGGCCTCCGTGAAGCAGGCCAGCAGCGCCCCGACGTCCTGCCGATTGAACGCCCTGGCGAAGTCATGGACGATGGTCATGGAGCCTCACTCTACTGACGCGCCAGGATCCGCGCAACTCGGCCGGAGACCCACGGTTCTGTGACTTCCGCCGTTGCGCGAGCCTCGCGCGGAGCGTGCCCATTCGCCGGTTGACGACCCCGCGGTCTCTGGCCACCCTCGCCGACACCGCCCCCTCGTCGAGAGCGATCGCGCCGTCGCGGTCGGCTGAGCCCACATCCGCCGGGCCCGAGACTTGAAGAGGCCTGGGCGCGCGGACTACTATCTGCGGTACCTCTACGCGCCCATATTCGGAACGGAAAGGATCAGGCGATGAGCATCAAGCGTCACGGCGTCGGACCTCGGTTGAGTCAGGCGGTCGTCCACGGCGACACGGTGTACCTGGCCGGCATGGTGGCGGCCGACCCTTCGGCCGACGGCAAGGGTCAGACCCAGCAGATCCTCAAGAAGATCGACGAGACGCTGGCGGCGGTCGGCAGCCACAAGTCGAAGATCCTCTCGGCCACGGTGTACGTCGCCAACATGGGGATCTACGCCGACATGAACGCCGCGTGGGACGCCTGGGTCGATCCCGCCAACACACCGGCGCGCGCGACCGTCGAGGCGCGGCTGGCCTCGCCCAAGTACCTCGTCGAGATCATGGCCGTCGCGGCCATTCAATGACATGGGGGTCTTGAAGGGCCCCCCAAGCCCCCCGGGTACTCGGAGCTTCCGACTCAACAAAGGAGACCGTCATGAGAGAAGCCGTCATCGTCGCCAGCTCGCGGACGCCGCTGGCCAAGTCGTTCCGCGGCTCGTTCAACCTCACCCGCCCCGACGACTTCACCGCCCACTGCATCAAGGACGTCCTGGGCAAGATCCCCCAGCTCGACTCCAAAGAGGTCGAGGACGTGATCATGGGCTGCGGCCAGCCGCACGGCTCGCAGGGCCACAACATCGCCCGCGTGGCGGCGATGCGTGCCGGCCTGCCGACCTCGGTCGCCGGGCTCACGCTGAACCGCTTCTGCTCCTCGGGGCTCCAGGCGATCGCGATCGCCGCGAACCACGTCATCAGCGACGGCGCCGACGTCATGATCGGCGGCGGCGTCGAGTCGATCACGATGGCCAAGCGCGACGCTGATCCGAACCCGGTGCTGAAGGAGCAGATGCCCGGCATCTACATGGTGATGGGCGACACGGCCGAGATCGTCGCCAAGCGCTACAACGTCACCCGCGAGGCCCAGGACCGCTACGCGCTGCTCAGCCAGCAGCGGACGGCGCGCGCCCAGCAGGAAGGGTTCTTCAAGGAAGAGATGGCGCCGATGCACGTCACGCGCGGCATCCTCGACAAGCAGACGGGCGCGGTCGTCGGCCAGGAGCCGTACTACTGCGAGAAAGACGAGTGCAACCGCGCCGACACGACGCTCGAGGGCCTCATGAAGCTGCCGCCGCACTTCGACAAGGACTCCGGCAAGGGCAGCGTCACCGCCGGCAACTCGTCGCAGCTCTCTGACGGCGCCAGCGCGACGCTCGTGATGTCGATGGATCGCGCCAAGGCGCTGGGCATCCGACCCAAGCTCGTCTTCCGCGGCTTCGCGGTGGCCGGCTGTGATCCTGACGAGATGGGGATCGGCCCGGTCTTCGCGGTGCCGAAGCTCCTGAAGCGCCACGGCCTGAAGATCGACGACATCGACGTCTGGGAGCTGAACGAGGCGTTCGCCTCGCAGGTCGTCTACTGCCGCGATCGGCTCGGGATCGATCCCGAGAAGCTCAACGTCAACGGTGGCTCGATCTCCATCGGCCACCCGTTCGGCATGACCGGCTCGCGCATGGTCGGCACCCTCGCCAACGAGATGCTCCGGCGCAAGGCGCGTTACGGCATCGTCACGATGTGCGTCGGCGGCGGTCAGGGCGCCGCGGGTCTCTTCGAGGCGTACAACTAGCTCGCCTCATCCCACGCCCGCTGCGCCGTCCCGGCGATGCCCGCGAGACGGCGCGGCGGCGGTCTCCTCGTAGTCGGTACGACCGGCCGAAGGAACGCTGACGAGGCGCGCCCTGCTATGATCGAAGGCGCTCGTCGTGAGGAGGCCCGGCCTGAGAAGCGTGCTCGTTCCTTCCTTCCTGCTCGCCCTGGTCGCGGCCGGCTGCGCGACGTCATCGGCCCCCGCTCCGGCGAGCACAGTCGGCGCAGGCCCCGGCACAGCTCAGACTGACGCAGCGCCAGCCCCCGAGTCGGCCGACCCGCGTGAAGCCCAGGCACGAGCTCAGCTCGGGCTCGGCTGGACGGCGATCCTCCGGGGCGACATGGCGGCCGCCACGATATTCCTGCGCGAGGCACTTCGCCTCCAACCCGAAATGATCGAAGCCCGGGAGCGCCTCGGACAAGCGCTCTACGGCATGGGCGACGTCGATGGCGCGGTCGAAGAGTTTCGGGCGGTTCTGCAGCAGCGACCCGACCGCGTCGCGACCAGACACTTGCTGGGCACAGCGCTCATGGCCAAGCAAGATTGGGCCGCCGCGCGCGCAGAGCTGGAGGATGTCGTCCGCCGAGACCCGGGGTTGGTCGGAGTGCTCTACAGCCTAGGCTTCGTGCAATACGCCCTCGGTGACCTCAACGGAGCGATCGAGACGTACCGACGAGTCCTGGTCCTCAGACCCGAGTTCCCCGATGCGCGTTACAGCCTGGCCGTCGTTCTGAAGCTCGCGCAAGGCGATGCCGGGGCGACGAAAGAATTCCTCGCCGCGGCGGAAGCCGGTCATCCGCACGCCCAGTATTTCGCGGGGACGGCGTACGCCAAGGGCTTTGGGGTCGAGCGCAGCCTACCGCTCGCGATCGCATGGTGGTCGCGCGCCGTCGATCAGGGATCGACGGCGGCGTCCGGCGAGCTCCTGCAGCTTCGGCGGATTGCGCTCGGCTGGAATCGGCGACCACCGGCAGAGCGCCAGGCTGCCCTTCAGGCCTTTCAGGAGCATCGGGCAACACTGTGGGCCGGGTTTCCGGAGCTCGCTCGTGACGGAGACGATGACACGGTCGGCGCGGCGCTCCTGCGCCAGGGACGAGGGCGTGAGGCAGTGAGGATGCTGATCCGGGAGGCCAGCCTGCTCAGCGAGCCGGCTCAGGGCCTACTCGAGACCATCTACTACCATGGCGTCCGAGGACAGCTACCGGCGCACGACCCAAAGGTCCTCGCGTATTTTCAGAGCGCCGCCGCCGAGGGCCAGGTGCGTCCCCGGATCAGCCTCGCGCGCTTCTACGCGGGCGGCCTCGGGGTGCCGCAAGACACCGCACGGGCCATCAGCCTCCTGAAAGCAACACCTCACGACGACGCCCAGCGCCTCCTCCAGGAGCTGCTGGCCTCCAGCCCGGCGCCAGCCCGTCCCTAAGGGCGAGGACCCGCGATGAGGACGCTCGCCTCCACCGCGGTGATCGGACTCGGTGCCGCTCTCGCGGCGATGGGCGTCTGGGCCGGCAGCGGTCCGGCGATCGCCGGGCTCGAATGGTCTGTCTACGATCGCTGGCTTCGCCGGCCCGCGCCGGTGAGCTCCGAGCTGGTCGTCGTGGCTCGCGACGCGGCGAGCGAGGCCAGGTTCGGCTCCGGCCCGTGGGACCGCGCCGTCCTCTCGCGCCTGATCACGAGCCTGTCGCGCGCCGGCGCGGCGGTCGTCGGTGTCGACGTCCAGATCGGACGGCCGGGCACGCCGGGCCGCGGCGGCGCGTCGAGCGATGCGCTGTTGAGCCAGGCCACCGCGCTGGCCGATAACGTCGTGTTCCCGCTGGCGCTCGAGATCACCGATGGCGCTCGCCGCGACAATACGGCGCCCCCCGTGCTCACGACCCATCGATCCTGGCCCACGCTCTCGCGAGAATTGGGGGCGATCGTGGAGGCTCGACCGCTCGCCGCGCCGCTGCCAGGGCTCGTGGAGTACGCGGCGGGGGTCGGGCACACGCTGGCCCTCCCGGATCCGGACGGCGTCGTGCGGAGGGCGCCGCTCCTGGTCCGAGTCGGCGATCGGGGCGTACCTGCGCTCGGCGTGGCGCTGGCCGCGACGTTCAGGAAAACCGGGCTCGACAGGATTCCCCTCGACCGGCGGGGACGAGCGGTGATCGGCTTCGCCACGGCCGGACTCAAGGTCGTCCCGCTCGCCGAGGTATGGGCGGCGATCGAGGAGCGGCGCGCCGAGCCGCTCCAG
>Ga0209376_1001274_pt1 | contig 25709 bp, 26 predicted proteins | sample GraSoiAngelo_134_FD_185891 | JGI IMG/M metagenome (GOLD analysis project Ga0209376, IMG submission 185891) | Grasslands soil microbial communities from the Angelo Coastal Reserve, California, USA - 14_0929_05_30cm (SPAdes) (version 2) | ecosystem: Environmental > Terrestrial > Soil > Grasslands ... | reverse complement strand
GTAGGTCTCGTGAACGTCCCGGTTCGCCGCGAGCGCTTGCTCCCGATCGGGCAGCTCCTGCGCGGCGGGAGGCTCATGCGCGATGAGGGTGCGGACCTGCTCCGGATGCTTCGCCACGAGCGCGAGCGCGTTCACCGCACCACCGCTCGAGGCGAAGAGGTCGATCGGCCCGGCGTCGAGCGCCGAGATGATGCGGCTCAGGTCGTCAGCGTGCTCGTCGGGGGTCGTCTCGGATGCACCGTCTGTGCGCTTGCTGCGCTCCACGCCGCGCGGGTCGTACGTCACCACGGTCCGATCACTGAAGTGCTTGGCCAGAGTGCCGAAGCCGGCGGCGCCCATCGGCGATCCGATGAGCACGAGCGGCGGCTCCGTCGTCGTCTCGTTGCGCCGGACGTCGTACGCAACGACGGCGCCGGGGACGTTCAGGGTGTAGGTCTTTGGCTCATTCATGGTCAGCCTCCGAACTGCATTCTCGATCTCTTTGACGGCGCGTGACCGCAAAACTCATCGCCGTCCGGCGCGCCTATGCGGCGAGTGCGCGGTAGACGGTGACCGCCTGTGCGACGCCGCGCAACGCGATCGGGCCGACGAGGTCGAAACGCACGGTGTCACCGGCGCTTGCCATCGCTGCCTCGCCGACGAACACGCTGCCGGGCGCGGCCTGCGCGGCGATCCGCGCCGCGATGTTGACCGTTCGGCCGTAGTAGTCGCCGTTCGCCTCGACCATCGGACCAGCGTTGACGCCCACACGCGCGCACGGGAGCCCCGAGGCGCGGACCCGCTCGATCAGCTCGAGACTGGCGGCGACCGCGTCGCGTGTCTCCGTGAAGTGCAGATGCGCGCCGTCGCCGAGTGTCTTCACGACGCGTCCGCCGTAGCGGCTCGCCACCGCCGTCGCGATCGCGCCGAGCGCGAGCGCCATCTCCGCCGCAGCCTCGTCACCGAGCTGCTCGGTGAGCCTGGTGTAGTCGCACAGGTCGGCGAATACGGCGGCGTTCATACACCTACATAGACGGCGGGCCGGGCGAGAACTCATCGAACGGCCGGAAAAACGAAGAGGCCCCCGTTTCCGGGGGCCTCTCACTAAGCGCTGCGAAATTGGTCTACTGCGCGTCTTTCAGGATCTGGTTCGCCTTCGTGCCGGCGTCCTTGATCGCCTGCTCCGGCGTGGCCTTGCCGGTCATGACCGAGACGTACATGTTGGTGATGACGTCGCGGATGTCCTGCTGGCCGCGGACGTTCGGCTCGGGGATCGAAGCGCCGATCGTGTCGTAGGCCTGCTTGCCCTGCGGATCCTTCGAGGACCAGTAGGTCTTCAGCGCCTCGTTGTTCGCGGCGGACTTGCGGACGGGCATGTAGTAGGACTTCGTCGCCCAGTCCGCGGTGTTGTCCTGCTCGCTGAACCACTTGATGAAGAGCCACGACGCGAGCTGCTTCTGCGGCGTGCTCTTGAAGATGGCGACGTTCGCGCCGAACATCACGGTCTTCCCGCCAGGCGGTGCCGCGACATTCCACGCCACTGGCGTCTTCATGGCCGCCGCGATGAACGGACGGCTCGACGTCGACGCGAAGGTGAACGCGAGCTTGTTCTGCGCGAAGTCGTTCTGCCAGTCGAAGTTCGTCGGCGTGTAGGCGTACCCGCCGTCGTAGAGACGCTTGAGCATCTGCAGCGTCTCGAGGCCTTCCTTGCCGTCCCATGCGACGGTCTTGTTGTCGTCGCTCATGATCTTGCCGCCGCGTGAGAGGACCATCGCGTTGAAGTACGACGCGTCGGACGTGCCGGCGTATCCGTACTGGGTGGTCTTGCCGTTCGCGTCCTTCTTCGTCGCCTTCTGGACGGCCTGCTCCCACTCCTGCCATGTCTTCGGCACGGCCACGCCTGCGGCCTTCAGCACGTCCTCATTCGTGTACATGAGGGCGAGGGACTTCGTGAACGGGAATGAGAGCAGCTTGTTGCCGTACTGCGCGAAGCGGTTCGTGTCGAAGTACGGCTTGTAGATGTCGTCCTTGCTCGCCTGATCGAGACCGTTCTTCTTGCTGTTCACGTACGGGTCCAGATCGATGACGACGTCAGCCTTCGTATAGTCGGCGACGAACGACTCGTACGCGTGCGCGAGTTCCGGCAGCGCGCCGGCCTGGATCGCGCCGAGGGTCTTCTGGTAGAGCTGCGTGTAGTTGCCCTGCACGACGGCCTGGACGGTGATGCCCTTGCCGTTGGTCTCATTGAACTTCTTCACCGCCGCCTCGAGCGCGCCTTTCTGTGGGTCGCTCGTGAGCGCGTGCCAGAGCGTGATGGTCACCGGACCGGTGATGTCAAGATCGGCCTCGGTGGTCGCCGCCGGCCCCTGTGATCCCGAGGGAGCAGCGGACCCGCCGCAGGCCGCGATAAGCATCGTGATCGCGAACAGAACGCCTAACTTCCGCATGGGCGCCTTTTCCTCCAACCTTCCCCGCGACTCTGCGTCGGGCGGATGACCCCTATGTGAGGTACGCGTGACTTCTAGCCGCGGATGCCGGTCCTCGCCACTCCCTGCACCAGGTAGCGCTGCCCCACCAGATACAGCAGCACTATCGGCGCGACGACGAACGAGCACGCCGCCATCAAGAGATGGTATTGCGAGCGGGCGGTGTCGCGGAAGGCGTTGAGACCGACCTGGATCGGCTGGATATCCGGGCGGGAAGTCATGATCAGCGGCCACTGGAAGGCGTTCCAGCTCCCGTAGAACGAGATGATCGCCACCGTTACGAGCGCCGGGATCGAGATCGGAAGCACGACCGACCACAGGAAACGTAGATGTCCGGCCCCGTCGATCACCGCAGCGTCCCGCAGTTCCTTCGGCACGGAGAGGAACTGCTGCCGCAGCAGGAAGATCGAGAACGCGGTCGCGAGGAAGGGGAGCACCTGCACGAGGTAACCCTGGGCAATGTGGTCGAGGTCATTCGGACGGAAGAGTCGCGTCATGATGACGAAGTTCGGGATGAGCGTGGCCTCCGCCGGCATCATGTACGTCGCGAGCAGCACCGTGAAGAGCACGGCCTTGCCCTTGAAGTTCATGAGCGCGAAGGCGTACGCCGCGAGGACGGCAGTGAAGAGCTCGCCGGCGGTGTTCAGGAGCGCGATGAGGACCGTGTTTCCGAAATAGCGTGCCCACGGGGCCTTCGACCACGCCTCGATGTAGTTCTCTGGGTGCAGCCCCTGGGTGGGGAAGATCGTCGGCGGTGACGTGATCGACTCGAAGAAGTCCTTCAGGCCGGTCGTAAGCATGTAATAGAAGGGGTACGCGACGAGGCCGCCGACCGCGATGAGCACGAGGTGCACGAACAGGCTCGACCTGATCGGCGGCACGGCTGGCCGGCGTAGGGCGCGCACGCTAACGCGGGGAAGAACGACCTCACTCATCCGTACTGCACCCGGCGCTCGAGCACGCGGAACTGCACGAGCGTGAACGCGAGGATGAGAAGCGTGAGGAGGACGCCCATCGCGGAGCCGAAGCCGATCTGGCCTTGTTGGAAGAACGTGCGGAACACGAGCATCGACACGGTGCGCGAAGTGTCGAGCGGACCGCCGTTCGTGAGGACGAAGATCTCGTTGAAGGCGCGGAGCACACCGATGCTCGCGATCGTGAACACGAAGAAGATCTGCGGCGTCAGGAGCGGCAGCGTGATCCTCGTGAACACTTGCCGCGGATTCGCGCCGTCGAGGCGCGCCGCCTCGTAGTACTCGACCGGGATGTTCCCGAGCCCGCCAAGGAAGATGACGATCTGGAAGCCGAGGAAGTGCCAGATCGAGAAGATCGCGACGCTCACCAGCGATAGGCTCGGGCCCGCGGCCCACGCCGGCACGTCCGCGCCAAAACGGTTCCCAATCATCTCGAAGATGCCTGTTGGTTCCTGCAGGAAGCGGAGCGGTCCCAGCCCGACGCTCGACAGGATCGTGTTCAAGATGCCGTACTGCGGGTGGTAGAGGTACTCGAAGACCGCGGCGGCCGCGACCGTGGCGGTGATGTAGGGCAGGTAATAGATCGTCCGGTACACGGCGCGCCCGCGGATCTTCTGGAAGAGGAGGTACGCGATGACGAGGGCCAGCGCGATCTCGAACGGCACGGTGATGACTGCGAACGTGATCGTCGTCGAGACCGATCGCCACCAGTTCTCCGCGCGGGAGCCGAAGAGGATGTCGGTGTAGTTCTCGATCCCGCGGAACGCGCCCTGGACGATGTCCCACTTGAAGAAGCTGATGTAGATCGCGTAGAGCGCGGGGAAGATCTTGAAGACGAGGAGCACCACGAACGCCGGTAAGAGGAACAGGTAGGCCTGAACGTTCTCGATGAGTAAGCGGCGGCGCCGGGAGGCCGCGCGCTGCGTGATGGCGATAGCCCCTCCCGTCACCGTTCGGCGATGATATCGGCGGTGCCCATCTACGACTACCGTTGTGACCACTGCGGTCACGCGTTCTCCGCCGTTCAATCGTTCAAAGATCAGACGCTCGATACGTGTCCGAACTGCGGCAAGCGTCCGCGGCGTCTAATCGTCGCGCCGGCCATCGTTTTCAAAGGCGGTGGCTGGTATAAGACGGACTCCCGGGGCAAGGCGCCGAATGAAAGCGACTCAACGTCGAGCAGCGATCACAAGACCGAGTCGGGGGGGCCAGCAGCTAAAGAGTCAAAGAGCGAGGCTAAAGAGGCAAAGACTTCGCCTGAAAGGACGAAGCCTGAGAGCAAGCCTCCGGCCCAGCCAAAGCCGGCGAAGAGCGAGGAAAAATCCTAGTCAGGCTCCAGCGTGCGCTCGCGCTCGCGCGTCGCGTCGCGTCGTCATTCTTCGCTGACGAGTCGCTCTTCCTCGCGGGCGCGGTCGCGTACCAGCTCTTCTTCTCGCTCATCCCGCTCCTCGCGCTTGTGGTGGGCGTGCTTGGCTTCGTCTATGGCCCGGAGCGCGCGCAGCGTGAGCTCGTCCAGCTCCTTCGCACGGTCTACCCCTCGGCGACGGCGCAGGAGGTCCGCATCGCGCGCGAGCTCGTGGACGGGCGAGCGATCTCGTTGGGCGTCGGTCTCGTAGGCACGATCCTCGGCGCGAGCGCGATCCACTCCTCAATCGACACGGCCCTCGCGGCGATCCTCACCGGTGGTCGCAAACGTAGCTTCATCCGGGGGAACGCGGCCGCGTTCGCGTTCGTCGCGGGGATCGCGCTGCTGGCGGTGTTCTCCTTCGCGCTCTCCTACGGCGCGCAGGCAGCGCAGGGCGCGCTCACCGAAGCGGGCTTCGGCGCCGGGGCGCGCCTCCTCATTGCGATCGGCTCCCCCCTGCTCGGCCTCGCCGCCGGATACGTCTTCTTCGGCTTGATCTACCGCTACCTGCCGCGGGTCCCGGTCGCGCGATCATCGGTCCGCGTCGCGGCCCTGGTATCCGCCGTGCTGTGGGAGGTCGCGAAGGTGGCGTTCGGGTTCTTCACGCGCGGGCTCGGCCTCTTCAGCGCATACGGGCCGATCGCGTTCGCGGCGGGCCTCTTGACGTGGGTCTATCTGACAGCGGTGATCATCCTTGTCGGTGCGGAAGTGATCAAAGTGAGGCGGAGCACGTAGTTAGGTGGAACGGGTCGAGGCGTTCGTCAGCCGGATCATCGAGGGATGGAGCGCGCGCCTCTTCGGCGCGAAGCTGCAGCCCGTCCAGATCGCGAAGCGGCTCATTCGCGCGATGGAAGGGCATCAGACGATCAGTCTCAGCAAGACCTTCGTGCCCAACTCGTACGTCGTCTCGCTCTCCGCGTCGGACTTCGCGCAGTTCGAGCAGTACCGCAAGAGCCTCGAGCGCGACCTCGCCGAGGCCGTGCTCGGCGCGGCGCGCGAGCGGAGCTTCACGCTCCTCGCGTATCCCTCGGTCGAGATCGAGCGCGCTGAGGACATCGCGCCGGGAGACATGCGCGTCTCGTGCGCGCTCGTCGACATGTCGGGCGAGGAGGTCGAGGCCGACGCGAAGGCGCTCGGTGCCGTCGAGTCCGGCCACACGATGGTCCTCGACCGGGAAGCGCTGCTGAAGGATCGGCCTCGCGCTCCGAAGGCAATGATCGAGCAGCGTGACGCCTCGCCGGTGCGTCTCGGACCCGATCCGCTCCTCATCGGACGCGATCCGCAGAACGACGTCGTCCTCGACGACCGGCGCGTGTCGCGCAAGCACGCCGAGATCCGCCTGCGCCTTGGGCGCTACACGCTCTACGACCTGCAGAGCACGAACGGCACGTACGTGAACGGCCGGCGCGTCGCGGAGAAGGTCCTCGACGACGGCGACAAGATCTCCGTCGGCGGGCTCGAGCTCGTCTTCCGCTCCGCCGACTGACGGATGGAGATCACCTTCGCCGTCCTGCTGTGGGCGGTGCGGATCGCGTTCCTCGTCATCCTCTATCTGTTCCTCATCCGCGCGTTCGGCGTGCTGCACCGCTCGATGGCCGCGGAGCGCGCCGCGACGCGCGCAGCGGGCACGCTCGTCGTCGAGCGCAGCCCCGCGCGCGCGCCACGCGTCGGCGAGCGCCTCACCCTGCGGCCGACGAACGCGATCGGCCGCGACGCCGGCAACGACATCAGCTTCCCCGACGAGGCGGCGTCGGCGCGCCATGCGACGCTCGAGCTGCGCGACGACGAGTGGTGGATCGAAGATCTTGGCAGCACGAACGGCACACTGGTGAACGGCGTGCGGATCGAGAAGCGCGAGCGCGTGCGTTTCGGCGACGAGATCGCCATCGGCCGCGTGGCGATGCGGTTGGAGCGATGAGAGTCTCGACGCGGCTGGCGGGTGACGCGGGAGCGGCAATCGTCTCCGACGACAACGCGCGCGCTGACGAGAAGCCCGCGTACATTCGGCCGCCGCTGGTCGATGTCAGCAGCGCGCGCGAGGAGGAGACGATGCCGCTACCCGCGGCAGGACCCGCCGCCGCGGGCCGCGCGACCGCCGCTCCCGCGTCACCCGCTAGGCCCGCGCACTCGACGGTCGCGTCATGACGCTCCTCTTGCGCCGCCGAAGCGAGGTCGGTCTCATCGTCTGGGTCGCCGCCCTCGCGATCACCGGCTCCGTCGCAGTCGCCGCTGCCGACGCTGCGGCGTTCGACCGACGACAGATCTTCATTCCCGTCGCCTTCATCGCGCTCATGCTCGCGCTGCATCTCTTCCTGGCATGGCGCGGCGTGCGCGGCGACCAGCTGCTCTTCCCGCTCGCCGCGGGACTGTCGGCGCTCGGCCTGATCCTCGTGCAGCGGTTGCAGCCCGCGGATCAGCCACTGCTGCTCCAGCAGCTGACGTGGATGATCGTCGCCGCCGGCGCGTTCGCGGCGACGATCCTCATCCCGCGCGATCTCACCGCGCTCGCGCGCTTCAAGTGGACCTGGGCGATCCTCGGTCTCGTCCTGCTGATCTCGCCGCTGCTGCCGGTCATCGGCCGCGAGATCAACGGCGCGCGCATCTGGATCGGCGTCTCGCGGTTCAACTTCGAGCCGTGGGAGGCCGTGAAGATCCTTCTCGTCGTGTTCTTCGCCGCGTACCTCGAGGAGTTCCGCGAGGTCATCACGCATTCCCGGCGCATCGGGCCGTTCCCGATCCCGCCGGTGCCCTACCTGCTGCCGATCCTCGCGATGTGGGCGATGGCGATGGTCGTCGTCATCTTCGAGAAGGACCTGGGGGCGGCGCTCCTCTTCCTCGGCATCTTCCTCGCGATGCTCTACCTCGCGACCGGCGAGGCGTTCTACACGCTCATCGGCCTCGCGCTCCTCGCCGTAGGCGGGTTCGCCGTGTACCAGCTCATCGGGCACGTGCACGTGCGCATCGACACGTGGCTGCAGCCGTTCAGCGAGGAGCTGCGGTTCGGCGCCGGCTACCAGATCGTGCAGGGACTCTTCGCGCTCGGGAACGCGGGCCTCTTCGGCGCCGGCCTCGGCAACGGCATGCCCGACCGGATCCCCATCGTGTGGAGCGACTTCGTCTTCAACGCGTTCGCGGAGGAGACCGGGTTCGCCGGCGCGCTCATCCTCCTCGCGCTGTACCTCCTGTTCTTCTATCGCGGCATGCTCATCGCGGTCCGCGCGCCGACACCGTTCCTCCAGCTCCTCGCGGGCGGCCTGTCCTTCATCGTCGCGTTCCAGACGCTCGTCATCGTCGGCGGCAACGCGCGCCTCATCCCGCTCACCGGCGTAACGCTCCCGTTCGTCGCGTACGGAGGGTCGTCGCTGGTGACGAACTGGATGCTCGTCGCGCTTCTCATGCGCGTCTCCGACGTGACCGCGCGCGTGCGAGGAACGGAATGACCCGCGGCATCGCCGAGAACATTCGTGGGTTGTCGGTGGCGATCGCCATCGCGTTCCTCGTGACATCTGCCGGCGTCGGCTATTGGACGCTCGTCGCATCCGACGCGCTCGCGTCGGATCCGTTCAACCCGCGCCTCGTCGCGGCGATCCGCGACCGGCCGCGCGGCAAGATCGTCGACACCGCCAACAACGTCCTCGCGCAGAGCGTGAAGACGCAGGACGGTTGGACTCGCAAGTACTCCGACCGCTCGCTCGCGCACGTCGTCGGCTTCGCGTCCTTCAAGTACGGCGCATCGGGCATCGAGGCCGCATACGCGGATTCGCTCATCGGCCAAGACCCGGGCGATCCGATCGCGACATGGCGCGCGCGCTACCTCGGTGAGCACGAGGAGCCGGGCTCCGTCGTGCTCGGCATCGACCCGAAGGTGCAGAAGGTCGCGGTCGATGCACTCACGTCGACGGGACGGAAGGGCGCGATCATCGCGCTCAACCCTGTGACTGGAACGATCATCGCGTCCGTCAGCCTGCCGAACTTCGAACCGAATCAGGTCGCCGATCCGAAGACCGAGGATCTGGCGTGGCAGCAGGTGAACGGCGATCAGAACAAGCCGCTCATCGATCGCGCGCGCCAGGGCCTCTATGCGCCGGGATCGACGTTCAAGCTCGTCACCGGTGCGGCCGCGCTCGAGAACGGCATCAACCCGGACACCAAGATCCGCGTCGACGATCCGTGGCAGGCGGATCCGTCGTGGGGCCAGTACTACGTGCGCTCATCTTCGAAGGCGCACGGCGACTACACGATGGCAGACGGCTACCGATTGTCGGAGAACATCTACTTCGCGAAGATCGGCCTGCAGGTCGGCGGGCAGAAGCTCGCCGAGTACGCGAGCCGCTTCGGCGTCGGCGCAGCGCCACGGTGCGACATCGCGGTCCCGAAGGGCCAGCTCTCGAACTCCGGAACGCTCGATCGACCTACGCTCGTCGCGGACACGTCGTACGGTCAGGGCGAGCTGCTCGTCTCGCCGCTGCAGATGGCGCTCATCGCGGCGACCATCGGGCGCGCCGGTGTGATGCCGACGCCACACTACGCGACCGAGGTGCGCGACAGCTCGGGCAACACCATCCGGACGATCGCGCCCGGCGCCGCCGGCCAGGTCGTGCGCCCCGACACAGCGGCGAAGATCGCGGGCTACCTCGTCGGCGCGGTCGAGGGGCCCGGCGCCTTCGCGTTCGGCGCGAAGATCAGCGGCGTGCATGTTGCCGGCAAGACGGGTACGGCCGAGAACCCCGCCGGTCCGCCGCACGGGTGGTTCATCGGCTTTGCGCCCGCCGAGAATCCCGTTGTCGCGGTCGCCGTCATCATCGAGAACTCCGGTCAGGGAGGCGTCGACGCCGCCCCGCTTGGTGGCCGAGTGATGCAAGCAGCCCTGGGCCGTTGAACCAACGAGACGCCTCGCGCGTTCATTCCGATGACAGGTGTCTCGCCTTTAGCATTGGCGAGGAAGGGGAGCCAAATGGCTCAGTTGGTGGAGAAGTCGTCAATGGATAAGAGCGCCCTCGCGAACCGCATCGGCACGGTGGCGGCGAACGTCGAGAAGGTCATCTTTGGCAAGCACCACGAGGTCGAGCTGGCGCTCGTCGCCCTGGTCTGCCGCGGCCACATCCTCGTCGAGGACGTGCCCGGGACCGGGAAAACCGTCCTCGCGAAGGCCATCGCGCGGTCGCTTGGGTGTTCGTTCCGGCGTATCCAGTTCACGCCGGACCTGCTGCCATCGGACGTCACCGGCGTCTCGATCTTCAACCAGCGCACCAGCACTTTCGAGTTCCGGCCCGGGCCGATCATGAGCCAGATCGTCCTCGCCGATGAGATCAACCGCGCGACGCCGAAGACGCAGTCCGCACTCCTCGAATCGATGGAGGAGCATCAGGTCACCGTCGACGGCACGACCTACCAGCTCCCCGAGCCGTTCCTCGTCATGGCGACGCAGAACCCGATCGAGTACGAGGGCACCTTCCCGTTGCCGGAAGCGCAGCTGGACCGCTTCTTCATCAGGCTGCAGCTCGGCTACCCCAAGGATCGTGAGGAGGTGGCGATCCTCGACGCGCAGCGCGTCATCCACCCGCTCGAGACCATCGAGCAGGTCCTCAGTGCCGAGGAGTTGCTCCAGGCGCAGAGCGCGGTGAAGGACATCCATATCGCGGAACAGGTGAAGTCGTACGTCGTCGCGATCGTGAACGCGACGCGCTCTCACCCCGACGTGTATCTCGGCGCGTCGCCGCGCGGCTCGCTCGCGCTGGCGCGCGCGTCCGCGGCGTTCGCGCTCCTGCAGGGCCGCGACTTCGTATTGCCCGACGACGTGAAGCAGCTCGCAGCGCCGACGCTCTCACACCGGCTCATCCTGCAACCCCAGGCTCGGCTGAAGGACCTCGCGGCGACGACCGTCATCGCTGAAGTGCTCGCGAGCGTGCCAGTAGAGCTGTCGCCAACGGCCGCTCGCGCTTGACGTGATGCGCGCCGTCGGCGGGTCCTGTCCCGCTTCGGGCATCGCTCTTCTCGCTGCGACGCCGGCTCCCCGGCTCCGTGTCGCAGAACTGGGCCAGCGCAACGTCACGGCCCGGGGCCCCTCGGCGTCTCGCATCGAAGAGCCACTGCCCTGCGCGTGCCACCCGCCAGCCGGCGCGCACGGAACCGGACCCGCCGCCGGCGCAGGGGCTAATGCATGAAGGCGTGGCACTTCGTCGTCTTGTGGCTCGCGCTCTTCATCGTCGCCGCGTCGACGGGACTCGATCTGCTGGGCTACCTCTCGTATCTACTGCTCTTCGTCGGCGTCGCGATGTGGATCCAGGCGCGCCTGACGCTCGACGGGCTCTCGATCACGCGCACGCTCTCGCAGACGTACGCGCACCTTGGCGACACGTTCGAGCTCATCTACGAGCTGCGCAACGACTCGACGTTCGGCAAGCTGTGGCTCGAGATCTCGGAGGAGTCGAACTGGCCGGAGCCGCTGCCGGGTCGCGTGCTCTCGATCGGCGGTGGCGGGAAGACCCGCAAGTGGAAGGTGCTCGCGAAGGCGATCCGTCGCGGCCGCTACAAGCTCGGCCCGATCGCACTTCGCTCGGGCGATCCGTTCGGCCTGTTCCCGCGCGAAGCGCGCGTCGCGACCGAGGCGCTGCTCCTCGTCTATCCCCGCGTCGCGCCACTCCCGCACTGGCGCCTTCCCGGTTCGGTCCTCGAGGGCGGCATCCTCACCGGTCGGCGATCGCTCCAGTCGACGTCGATGGTCATGGGCATCCGCGAGTACCGCTCGGGCGACGCGATGAACCGCATCCACTGGCCGTCGTCGGTCCGGCATCGCTCCCTCTACGTGAAGGAGTTCGAGCTCGACAAGACCGCCGACCTCTGGATCTACCTCGACCTCGAGCGTCACTGGCATCGCGGCGAGGGTGAGGACTCGACCGAGGAGCGCGCGGTCACGGTCGCGGCATCGATCGTGCGCAAGGCGCTGGATGAGCATCGCAATGTCGGACTCATCACCAGCGGCACGCGCGCCGAGATCTTCCAGCCGGACCGCGGCTCGAAACAATTCGGCAAGCTGATGCAGTACCTCGCTGAGGTGCGGGTCGCCGGTTCGCGCACGATCGCCGAGACACTCGTCGAGACGCTGCCGCGTCTGCGTCGCGGATCGGCCTGCATCCTCGTCACGCCGTCGCTCGATCGCGCGTGGGTGCGTCCAGCGTCCACGCTCCGCGAAGCCGCGATCGCGACGCAGGCCGTGATCGTCGCCGCGCCGACGCCGGGTGACGCGCGCGAGCGTGCGCGCCGCGACCAGATGTTCGGCGAGCTCGCGATCGCTGGCGTCACGGCGACGTACCTGGCGTCGGGCGCGTCGATCTCCGACCTCTTCCGCGACACGGTGGGCGCCGTTGCGTAAATCGGTCGCGGTCCAGCCGACCCGGGTCGACGCCGCGATCGAGCAGGCGCGCGCGTGGACGATGCGCACGCTCCGCTCGTTGTTCCCGCGTCCCGCGCGACGGCGCCTGCGGTTCCGCGGCGGCTGGTTCGCGCTGCCGATCTACGTCCTGCTCGTCCTCATCTACCCGCTCTCGTTGCAGCAGGCCGAGTGGGTGCGCGCCGCCGATCATTTCACCTGGCTTGCGATCCTCGGCGTCATCACCGGGGTCCTCGTGGGCAACACGCGAATGAGCACGACGCGCGCGATCCTCCTCGGCGGCGTGCTCGGCGCGATCGCGATCGTCATTGCCACCTCGATGGCGACCGAGGGCAACGCGATCCTGCGCGAGAAGCTCGTGAAGCTCGCGATCAATGTGAACAACTGGCTCACGCAGGTGCTCGCCGGCGAGTCCGCGTCGGACCCGACGGCGTTCATCCTCTTCCTCGGCGCGACGACATGGAGCAGCGCGTTCGTCGGAACGTTCGCGCTCCAGCGCACCGGCCGTCCCTGGGACATGCTCCTCTTCGTCGGCTTCTGTCTCATCGTGAACGTCTCGATGGCGCTCACGAACCTACTGGCCGACCTCGTCGTCTTCTCGCTCGCGTCGCTCGTCCTGCTCGTGCGACTTCACATCGTCCTGCTGCAAGACCGCTGGCAGCGCTACAACATCGTGCCGAGTGGCGAGATGGACTGGCGCCTCCTCCGCGGCGGGCTCACGTGGGCGCTCGTCCTCGTCATCATGGCGTTCTTCACGCCGCGCGTCGGCGCAGCCGAGGTGCTCGGCAGGGCCTACAACGTCTTCGAGTCGCCGTACCACAGCGTCGAGGCGGAGTGGCAGCGGTTCTTCGCCGGCGTGTCGGGCCCGAGCAAGATGCGCGGCGTCTCCTTCACCGAGTCGTTCCGCCTCGGGCAGTCGCCGAACCTGTCTGATCGCGTCGTCATGACTGTCGACGCGGCGAGCGGGCATTTTTGGCGCGCGATGACCTACGACTTCTACACCGGCGGCTCGTGGCGGAACACGGAGACCGACAGGGTCGACAAGGTCGCGGTCCCCGCGCTCGGCCGCGAACGATTCGACGCGACATTCGAGATCAACGTGCAGCAGCCGGGCGGACTCCTCTTCGTCGCGAACGAGCCGGTGAAGGTCAACATCCCCGCGCAATTCCAAACGGGCGCGGATCGCACGTACTCCACCGGCATGCGCGCCGTGCGTGGCGGGCAGGCATCCGAGAAATACACCGTGACGTCGTTCGTCTCCGTCGCCGACAAGGCCGTGCTGCGCCGCGGGCCGACGGGGTATTCGGACTACATCAAGCAGAAGTACCTGCAGCTCCCATCGACGCTGCCCCAGCGCGTGAAGGACCTCGCGCACCGCATCGCGAAGGACGAGACGAACAACTACGACATGGCCGAGGCGATCGAGTCATACCTGCGCACGACGTACCACTACGCGCCACAGGTGAAGGCCGCGCCGCCCGGCCGCGATCCCGTCGACTACTTCCTCTTCGATCTGAAAGAGGACTTCTGCGAGTACTTCTCGGCCTCGATGACGGTGATGCTCCGCGAGCTCGGGATCCCGGCGCGCGTCGTGGAGGGCTACACCACCGGCACGCTCGACCCGAATACCGGCAAGTACGTCGTGAAGGAGCTCGACGCGCACGCGTGGGTTGAGGCGTACTTCCCGACGTTCGGCTGGATCGAGTTCGAGCCGACGCCGTCGCAGGCGCCGTTCCTGCGCATCGACTCGGACCTGACCGGTGGTGCGACGCTCCCCGGCGACGAGCGCGGCATCGACGACCCCGACAACCCGCGCGTCGCGCGCGACGAGAGCGAGGGTCTTGGCCGCTCGGACCTCGACCCCGGCCTCGAGAGCGCGTCGTCGGACCTCGACGAGCCGTTCGACCCGAAGCCGATGCTCGGTGTGCTCTTGATCGTCGCCCTGCTCATGCTCGGCGCGTGGACGCGCTTCCAGATGCGCTTCCGCGGACAGCGCCCGATCGACGCGGCGTGGGGCAAGGCGCGGCTGCTCGCCGCGTACGCCGGCTACCACCCGCATCCGGCGCAGACGTCGTACGAGTACGCGGCGATGCTCGGCGACGCCGTGCCCGACGCGAAGACCGCGATCCTCGACATCGCCGAGTCCCGCGTGCGCGATCGCTACACGCCGGTCGGCGCGACGGCCGATGACGAGGCGCGCGCGATTTCGGCGTGGCGGCGTCTCGCGCGCACGCTCATGAGCCTCGTGCCCGCGCGGCTCGTGTCGTTCGTCGCGCGCATCAAGTCCTGACCGTTTCGCTCCCCGAGCATCCCAACGTTGCGCGCGTGCGCGCCTACGCGTCCGAACGCGGCGTGGCGCTCGAGGTGCGCCGCTTTCCGGCGAGGACGCGGACGGCGCAGGATGCGGCACGCGAGATCGGGACGACCGTCGAACGCATCGTGAAGTCGCTCGTCTTCGTCGCGGGCGAGCGCGCGGTCGTCGCGCTCTGTTCGGGCGCGGCGCGCGTGGATGAGACGCGGCTCGCGACCGTGATCGGAGTGCCGTCCGTGCGCCGCGCGACCGCCGAGGAGGCGAAGCGCTGGACCGGCTACGCGATCGGCGGCGTGCCGCCGTTCGCGCATGCGACCGAGTGCGCGGTCGTGTGCGATCGCGGGCTCCTCGCGCACGACGAGGTCTGGGCGGCGAGCGGTCTGCCCGATGCCGTCTTCCCGATCGCGCCCGCAGAACTCGCGCGGATCTCCGGCGCGACCGTCGCGGACATCACGTGATCACGTCAACGATCGGCACGATTAGCGGAAGTCCGGCCTCGCGGGATCGATCTCGACGACCAGCGCTTCGGTCCCGTACCTCTGCGCGAGCGCGCGCAGAAGTGCGTCGCTCTCGCGGTCGATGGTGAAGCGTGTCGCGTTCCGTCGGATGTCAGGTCCGCTCTGAAAGATGGCATCCGCATCCGGTAGATCCCTGAGGTTTGGGCCGATGTCGTCCTTGATCCCCTCGAGTTGCTTCACGCTCCGCGTCGCGGTCTCGAACCGCAATGGCACCATCGGTCGTGGCAGTGATCGCACCTTGCCGAACGCCTCCTGGAGATCGATGCCCGAAGCCAACCAGCGACGCGCGACGGTCTCGGCGTCGGGCCGCACGATGCGCAGCACGACCTGGCGCTGCTCGAAGTCCGGCACGGGATAGCCGAACGAATCCGGATAGGCCAGTGCTAGCTCCATCGCGAAGCTATGCGTGCCCTTCAGATCCTCGGTCGCGTTTGCTCACGGCGTGATGTCCTCGCGGCAGACGATCGCGATCCCGCTCGCGTGGCGGCGCTCTGAGCAGGGCAGCAGCCGACTGAGTCCGCCGCAGGACGTCGCGATCAGAACGACGCACACCGCCAGGATGATGGCGCGCATACCGGCCTGACGTAGCTGCGAACGTCCTGACGCGTTCGCCGTTTACGCTCCCGGGATGCGCGTCTTCATCACCGGCGCGACCGGATTCGTCATGGGCAATGTCGCGCGCCGGCTCATCGCACGCGGCAACACGGTGCGCGCGCTCGTGCGCGATCCGTCGCGCGCGCGTGTCGACGGTGCTGAGCTCATCCAGGGCGACCTCGGGAATGAGGAGGCCCTGCGCGTGGGGACGCATGGTGCGGATGCGGTGATCCACGGCGCGGCGATGTACGAGATCGGGCTCACGAAAGCGCAGCGCCAGAAGATGCATGTGGCGAACGTGCTCGGGACGGCGCACGTCCTCTCGGCCGCGAAGTCCGCTGGGGTCGGTCGCGTCGTGTACATCTCGACCATCGCCGTCTTCGGCAACACGCGCGGGCAGATCGTCGACGAGACCTTCCGGCGCACCGATACGACGTACACGTCCTACTACGAGGAGACCAAGGTCAAAGCGCACGAGATCGCGGAAGGCTTCGCGAACGACGGCCTGCCTGTCGTGATCGTGCAGCCGGGTCAGGTCTACGGTCCGCGCGATCACTCCGGCTTCGGCGGTCTGCTCGCGGCCTTCGCGGCGGGGCGTCTTCCCGTCGTCCCGTTCCCGGACCTCGGGGTGAACATGACCTACGTCGACGACATCGCCGCCGGCATCGCGCTCGCGCTCGACAAGGGACAGCCCGGCCGCGGCTACGTCATGGGCGGCGAGATGGCGCGCACCGCTGCGATCTACGCGACGCTCGCGCGCGTCCTACGGCGCCCGCCGCCGCGCTGGACGCTGCCGTACCGGGTCCTCGAGGTCGCGGCGACGGTGCGACCGCAGCTCCGCGAGGTGATCAGCTCCTCCAGGGGCGTGACCTTTTGGGCCACTGACGCGCGAGCGCGCGCCGAGCTCGGCTACGCGCCTCGATCTCTTGCCGATGGTCTTAGAGCGACCTACGCGCCCTCGACTCCGCCAACCGCCTGAGCACGTCCGCGCGCCGCGCGAGGAAGCGCCGCAGGTACGGCGTCAGGATCAGCGATGCGATGGATCCGACGGGACCAAGCGGCGCCGCGTACTCGAAGTCGTCGATCATTCGTGTGCCGGTCGGCAACGTCACGAAGCGGTGCACGTGACGCATCGATCGGAAAGGGCCCTCGACCATCACGTCCGCGAACATGCGGGGCCGGTCGAGTTCGCTGATGCGGACCGTGAGTCTCATTGGGACTCCGAAGTGACGCGCCTCCCAGGTCACCGTGTCGCCGAGATCCATCGGTCCGTGCGTGACGCCTGCGACGGCGCGCTCACCTGTGTCACGCGCGCTCTCGATGTGGACCGTCACGTCACGCGCTGCGTCGAACACGATGTCAGGTGGGGCGTCGATCGAAGTCTCGAGATGGATCGCGGGCACCTGTGCTAGCGGTCCTCTTCCTCTTCCTCGTCCTCTTCGTCCTCGGACTCGAACTCATCGGAGTAGAAGCCGAGCTCCTCGCCTTTGAACACCGTCACGAGGAAATCCTCACGCTCCGGATCGTGCGTCTGCACGAGCTCCTCATCGATCTGGTCAATGAGCTGTTGAAGCTCGTCGTCACCGAGGTCGACGTCGAGGAGGAGCGTCGCATGGACCTCGAACCGCGCGTAGTGGAGGTCGACGCGGCCGACGCGCCGCGCGCCGCCGTAGATGTTGAGGATCTCGCTCGACTCGGTGCGGACGGTGCGCTCGAAGCGCGCGGCTTCCACGCAGCGACTCTACTAGGTCGTGACGTTCTGCAATCGCGCGCGGACGTGCGACGCCAAGGGTGGCAGCGCGCCATCGCTGGCTCCGATCGCGGCCATCGCGCGCGGCCACGCCTCGATCGCGATATCGCAGCACGCGATCGCCGCGGCGACGAGCGAACGCTTCTCGAGCGATGCGATCGTGCGGCTCATCCCGGCCGGCTTCGGTCGGCGGCTGTCGTCGAACACCGCGGTGACGCCGTACTGCGCGTCGGGCACCCCCTCGGCGACCGCCCAGATGCGCCATACGTCCGCGCGCGCGAGCTCGAGGACGTTGTGCGCCTCCCACAGCGCGCCTCTCGTCGTGTACTTCGCGACCGCGCCGAGCCGCGTGAACACGGCGTAGCCCCAGCGGCGCAGATCATCGGCCGTCTGTGTCGAGCGCGTGATCTCGTGCGGCACAACGCCGTCGGGGTCATACAGCACGATCCAGTCGGCGCGGCGCCGCCAGTCATCGCGCACGCGCGCGACGACCAGGTCCATCTCGACGCCGTCTGCGTACTGCACGTAGCTGTGCTGGTTCTGCTTGTCGGGTGGTGCACCGTCGGGCATGAGCATCTGATGCATGTCGAGGACCGGGCCGGCGCGCTCGATCCAGCGGCGTGAGTCCGCGAGCGCGGCTTCCCAGGCATCCACGCGCACACCGATGAGCGCGTCGATGTCCGAGAGCTCGTCACCGACGCCTCGTCCGATGCTGCAGCCGACCACGACGACGCGGATCCGATCGCCATCGCGCGCCGTCGTAAGGAATGACTCCATCACCGCGCGCTGACGCGCGAGCGACGGAGGAAGGGAGCGCAGCCAGTCGCCCGCATCGGGCACCTCCGAATCCTAGTCACGCTACCCTCGGTGCGGTGGCGTATCCGGTCCGCTTCGGCATCAAGCTCAATCAGTCGCACCATCCGATCGACGTCCACCGCGATGCGTGGCGCATGGCCGAGGACGCGGGGTTCGATCACATCTGGGGCTACGACCATCTCTTCGCGCTCGGGCCCGATCCGACGAAGCCGATCTTCGACGGCTGGACCATCCTTGGCGCGATAGCCCTCGCGACGAAGCGCGTGCGCATCGGCTTGAACGTGACCGGGAACCTGTACCGCCATCCGGGCCTTCTCGCGAAGATTGCCGTCACGGTCGATCACCTGTCGAACGGTCGGCTCGACTTCGGGATCGGCGCCGCGTGGAACGAGCCCGAGTTCAAGCAGCACGGCACGCCGTTCCCAAGCGCGGCGGACCGGATCCGGATGCTCAGCGAGTCGATCCGCGCGATCAAACTCCTGTGGACCGAGCCGCTTGCGACCTTCGAGGGCCGCTTCTACCAGTTCGCCGGGGCGATCGCGGAGCCGAAGCCCATCCAGAAGCCGCATCCGCCCATCTGGATCGGAGGCTCCGGGCCGAAGCGCACGATGCGCGTCGTCGCGCGGCACGCCGACGTCTGGAACTCGGCGGCCGGGACCCCCGAGGAGATGCGGGCGCGGCTCGACGTCCTCGCCGAGCACTGCGCCAAGGCCAAACGCGATCCCGCGACGATCCGTTTGTCGCACAACCTCCGCATCGACGACGCCGACGCCGCGTTGAAACAGATCGAAGCGTCACGGAAGCTCGGGTACAGCGACTTCCTCGTGTTCCCGGGCCAGGGAGGCGACCTACGAAAGGGCACGGAAGCGGCGGCGAAGGTACTGCCTCGTCTCCGACAGGTGGGTTAACCCCTCGGTCGGGGGTACAGCGGGGCGGTCCGGCACGTAAAGTAGGCAGCCAGACTCCAGCGGCGGGAGAAGGGGACGTGTCCATAACGATCACAAAAGACGCGGCGAGGGCGGGCGTTGCGGCAGACCACCACTGGGCGCCCAAGCCGCCCGAGTCCGCGGCGCCGATGGCGCCGGCGACCCTAGAGGAGACCGGCCTCACCTCGGCGTTCATCGCCGACCTCACGCTGAAGCTGCTGTACCAGAAGGGTCAGTCGACGGCGCAGGAGCTGTCCGACGCGATGTGCCTCCCGCTCGCCCAGGTCTGCGCGGCCGTCTTCGACTTCCTCAAGAACGAGCACCTCGTCGAGGTGAAGGGCGGGTCCGGCGTCGCCGCAGCGACGTACGTCTACGTCCTTGCGACCAAGGGCACCGAACGCGCGCGCGAGGCGCTCGCGCGGAACGGCTACGTCGGCCCCGCGCCGGTCACGCTCCCCGCGTACATCGGTCGCGTGCGTGCCCAGACGCTGGGCGACATGCAGATCTCGATGGAGCACCTCCGCAAGGCGCTCGGGCACCTCGTGCTCCCCGAGCACACGCTCCGTCAGCTTGGCCCCGCGATCAACAGCGGTCGTTCGATCTTCCTGTTCGGACCTCCCGGCACCGGCAAGTCCTCGATCGCGAGCTCGCTCGCGACGCTCATGCAGGGCGGCATGGTGCTGCCGTACGCGATCCTCGTCGGCCAACAGATCATCCGCGTGTACGACGTCTCACGTCACCGCCCGCTCGTCGCGCTCGACGCGCGCTTCGACCGCCGCTGGGTCCCCGTCTCACGTCCGTTCATCGAGGTCGGCGGCGAGCTGACCCTCGACGACCTCGACTTCGTCGTCGATGACGCGACCAAGGTGCACGAGGCGCCGTTCCAGATGAAGGCGAGCGGCGGCATCCTCGTCATCGACGACTTCGGCCGTCAGCGCGTCTCGCCGGAGGACCTCCTGAACCGCTGGATCGTCCCCCTCGACCGCGACGTCGACTTCCTCACGCTGAACGACGGTCGCAAGATCGAGGTGCCCTTCGACGTGCTCCTCATCTTTTCGACGAACCGTACGCCGTCGTCGCTCGTCGACGAGGCGTTCCTACGACGCATCCAGTACAAGATCGAGGTCAAGCCGCCGACGGACGCGGAGTTCGCGGAGATCATGCGCCGCGTCTGCGAGAAGAACGGGCTCACCTTCTACCCGAAGGCCGCGGAGTGGATCGCGCAGTACGCGCGCGAGCGCAATATCGCGCTCCGCTCGTGCCAGCCACGTGACCTCATGGGCCACGTGAGCGCGGCCGCGCGGTTCCTGGAGAAGAAGCCAGAGCTTTCGCCCGAGCTCGTCCAGCTCGCCTGCGAGACGTACTTCGTCGCGCTGTAGCGCGACCTAGTCTTCTCGCGTGGCGACCCGGTCCGCGTTCCTCGAGCGGCTTCGCGTTCGCGGACGGCAGACGCGCGAGCGCGCGATGGTCGTCGTCGGCGATCTTACCGACGAGCAGCTCGCGTGGCGTCCCACCCCGGTCGCGCACAGCATCGCGTTCACGCTGTGGCACATGGCGCGCACCGAGGACGGCTTCCAGAACGACGTGCATCAGCGCGGCACGGTGTGGGCGAACGGCGGCTTCGCCGCCAAGTGGGGTTATCCCGAGAAGGGCGTCGGCACGGGCTGGGATGACGAGCGCGCCGCATCGCTGCCCATGCCTGGTAAAGAGTGGCTGCTCGAGTACGTGCGCGCGGTGTTCGCTGCGTGCGACGAAGCGGCCGACAAGCTCGATGACGCGCTGCTCAATGAGACGCGCGCTTCAGGATTCCTCGGTAAGGACGGGATCGTCGGCGAGGTCCTTCTCGGCTCGATCACCCACGGCAATCGTTGCCTCGGGGAGATGGAATACATAAAGGGACTGCAGGGCATGCGCGGGACGGCGACGTATTAGCCGTTGACCGGCCTCGAGTCGACACTCCTCAAGCTCGTCGTCACACCCGCGCTCATCACCTTCGCGACGCTCGTCGGGCGTCGCTTCGGTCAAGCCATCGCGGGATGGCTCATCGCTTTCCCATGGACGTCAGCGCCCGTGTCGTTCTTCCTGGCTCTCGATCACGGTGTCGCATTTGCTGCTGCGGCGGCACGCGGCTCGATCGCAGCGGTCGCGGCGGAATGCGTCTTCGCGCTGTCCTACGCGCACGTGCGACGCGGCTGGCCGCTATCTCTCTCCGTCGCGAGCGTCAGCTACGTCGTCGCTGCTCTGGTCATGCAGTTCGTAGCGCTCGACCCGCTCCCGCTCGCCGCACTCATGGCGGCGCTGCTGTTGATCACGTCACGGCTACTGCCATCTGGCGCAGCACGAGTGCACGTGCGAGAGATACCGCCGGCATGGGATCTACCCGCGAGAGTGGCGGTGACGACGAGCATCGTGCTGATCATCACGACGGTCGCACCTGCGCTTGGGCCGTACGGCAGTGCGGTAGCCGCGAGCTTTCCGCTCTTCGCGAGCATCCTCGCCGCGTTCGCGGAGCGGCACAGCGGTCACACCGCAGCGATCGACGTCATCCGCGGGCTCGTTGCGGGCCTCTTCGGCTTCACGACGTTCTTCCTCGTGATCGCTGAATTGCTGCCACCACTCGGCCTCATCGCGTTCGTCATCGCCGCCGTGGCGACCTTGTTGGTGCAGGCGACCTCGCTCGCGATGCTCCGGCGCGGCGCGACCGCCCGGACTTAGACGCCGAGCTTCGCGGTCCTCACGCGATCGACGTCGTCGAACGCGCCGATCTTCGCGCGCACCTCGTCGGGCACGGGGTCGTCGAGCGTCAGGATCATCAGCGCCTCGCCGCGCGGGTGAAGACGCCCTACCTGCATCGACGAGATGTTCACGTCGTGCTGGCCGAGCAGCGTGCCGACGCGGCCGACGAGGCCCGGCTTGTCCTGGTGTTTCGTAAGGAGCAGGTGACCCTCGACCGGAACGTCGACCCAAAAGCCGTCAATGAACACGATCCGCGGCTCGCCTTGCACCAGCGTCCCGCCGACCGCGGTGCTGCCGACCTTCACCGTGAGCAGCGCCCGGAAGCGTGCCGATTCGGTCTCGCGGTCTTCGCTGATGTCGAGGCCGCGAGCGCGAGCGATCGCGAGCGCGTTCACGAGGTTCACGCGCTGCTCGCTGAACGTCTCGAGCAGACCCTTCACCACGGCCGCGCGCAGTGGCTCAGGGTCGATCTCGAGCAGCTGACCGGCGTAGTGGAGCTCGATGCCGCCGGGCCGCTCATCGAGGAGCTGCGCCGCGAGCGACCCGAGGCGCTCAGCGAGACGCACCCACGCGCTGCCGCCCGCCTCATCGGCCGGTGGACGTGGGGCGTTCACCGCGTAGCGCGCGGGTTTGCCGTCGATGATGTCGAGCACCTGACGGACGACATCCACGGCGACGTTCACCTGCGCCTCGCTCGTCGAGCCCGCGATGTGCGGCGTAAGGACAGTGCGCGGCGCGTTGCGCAGCGGCGAATCCGCCGAGAGCGGCTCGGGCGCGAACACGTCGAGGGCCGCGCCGGCGATCGTGCCGGCAGCGAGCGCTTCCGCAAGCGCCTTCGCGTCGACGACCTCGCCTCGCGAGGCGTTCACGAGCACGGCTGTTGGCTTCATCTTCGCCAGCGATTGCGCGTTGATAAGCCCACGGGTCTTGTCGGTGAGCGGCGTGTGGAGACTGATGACGTCGGCGCGCGCGAAGAGCTCATCGAGCTCGACGAGCTGCGCCCCGGCGGCGCGCGCGCTCGCCTCGGTCGCGAACGGGTCGTGCGCGATCACCTTCATCTCGAAGGCGGCGGCTCGCCGTGCGACCTCCGAGCCGACACGGCCGATCCCGACGAGCCCCAGCGTCTTGCCGCGCAGCTCGCGGCCGATGAGCTTCGATCGCGTCCAGTCGCCGGCGCGCACGCTGCGATCCGCCTCGGGGATCTTCCGCATCAGTGCGAGCGCAAGGGCGATCGTGTGCTCGGCCGCGGCGACGATGTTGCCGAGCGGCGCGTTCACCACGTACACGCCGCGCTCCGTCGCCGCGGGAACGTCGATGTTGTCGACGCCGACTCCCGCGCGTCCGACGACGGCGAGCCGCGGCGCGGCATCCATGAGCGACGCGGTCACCTTCGTCTCGCTGCGCACGATGAGCGCGTCGACGTCACGGAGGAGCGGCGCGAGGTCGGGTTCCTTCAGCCCGATCGTGACACGCACATCGCACCGCTCTCGCAGGAGGACGAGCCCGTCCTCCGCCAGCGGATCGGCCACATGCACGATGGGTAGGCTGCGCCTCTGACCGTGCCGGACGAGGTCCGCGCTAGCGACGGCTCCCAACAGCCTCGGCCCGCGCGGCATTCCGCGCCACGCTCGCTGCGCGGCTGATCCCTTTGCCCCCGGGGCTTCCCGGTTGCGTGCTCGTCTCAGCGTACGCACGGAGTGCCGCGGCGATCGCCTGACCCGGCTCGACCGGCTGATTGAAATCCTTGAGCGCGAGCTCGAGCGCGCTGAAGAACGCGACCATGTCGGTCATCGTCACGAAGCCCATGTGACCGACGCGGACGAGCTGTCCTTCGAGCTTGCCCTGCCCGCCTGCGACGATCGTGTCGTAGTCGTCGCGCAGTACCCGGATGAGATTGCGCGCGTCCACGCGCGTTGGCGGGCGGAACGACGTCACCGCCGGCGACGCGTGCGCCTCATCGGCGAAGAGCGACAGGTTCACGGCAGCGAGCCCGCGGCGCGTCGCGCGCGCGATGTCCCGGTGGCGACGGAGGATCGCCTCGAGGCCCTCCTCGGCCATGAGCCGCAGGCTCTCTTGCAGGGCAATGACGACGCTCACCGCGGGGGTCGCGGGCGTCGCGCCCTTCTCGAGCGCGGTCTTGTACGTCGCGAGGTCGAAGTACGCCTTCGGCAGGTTCGAGCGCTCGTACGCCTTCCACGCGTTGTCGCTCATGGTGATCATCGCGATGCCGGGAGGCGCGCCCCATGCCTTCTGCGACGCGGTGACGCACACATCGATGCCCCACTCGTCGATCTCGAGCTCGCACGCGCCCGCGCCCGACACGCTGTCGACGACGAGGAGCTTCCCGGACTCGCGGACGACTTCGGCGATCTCCTTCAGCGGATTGAGCACGCCGGTGGAGGTCTCGTTGTGCTGGAGCAGGACCGCCTTCGCGCTGTCCTTGCCCTTCTCCTTCGCGAGCTCCTCACGCACGAGATCGGGCTCGACCGGACGGCCGAGCGGGACGTCGACACGCCGTGCGTCGACGCCGTATGACTTGCAGATCGAGAAGAAGCGCTCGCCGAACGCCCCGTTGATGAAGACGATCGCCTTGTCGCCGCTGGAGAGCGTGTTCGCGATGGCCGCCTCCATGCCGCCAGAGCCCGAGGCGGTGAGGAGGAACACGTCGCCCTGCGTCCGGAGGAAGTCCTGGAGCGCGCGTGTGAGCGCGGCAAGCAGGGCCGCGAATTCGGGTCCGCGGTGGTTGATCATCGGCCGCGCCGATGCGGACAGGACGGTCTGCGGGACGAACGTGGGTCCGGGGATCCGTAGGTTCTGGGGGCGATACACGGGCGGTTTCTCCTCGTCGCGCGCTCGACGCATGATGCCAGCGTGAAGCTGGCCCCGTCCATCCTCTCCGCCGATTTCGCACATCTGGGCGACGCCGTCCGGGCCGTCGAGCATGCCGGGGCCGACTGGGTGCACGTCGACGTCATGGACGGCCACTTCGTGCCCAACCTCACCTTTGGGCCGAAGATGGTGGCGGACCTCCATCGCGCGACCCGCCTGCCGCTCGACGTCCACCTGATGATCGAGCGCCCGGATGAGTGGGTCGACCGCTATATCGACGCGGGCGCGGCCTTCGTGGTCGTGCACGTCGAGGCGGCCAAGGACGTCCGCGCCACGCTGGCACGCATCCGCCAGCGCGGCGCGGGTCCCGGCCTGACGCTCAACCCGGAGACGCCCGTCGACGCCGTGCTGCCGTATCTCGCCGAGGTAGACCTACTGCTCGTCATGAGCGTCCATCCCGGCTTCGGCGGCCAGAAGTTCATCGAGTCCGCGATCGACAAGTTGCGCCGCGTCCGTGGCGCGCTCGATGAGAAACGTCTTGGTGCGGAGCTCGAGGTCGATGGCGGCGTGAAGCCGGAGAACACCGCGCGCATCGTCGCGGCGGGCGCGACTGTCCTCGTCGCGGGCTCGGCGGTCTTCGAGGATCCCGATGGCGTCGACGTAGCGCTCGCGAAATTTCGGCGCGCGACAACGACGCCGCTTTGAGGTTCAACTAGGTACCAGCTCGGTCAGGTATTCGAGCGCCAATACGAACGACCGCTTCTGCCGCTTGAATATCCGCGGATGAACTCTGCGCGCATGCGTCTCGCGACGCTCCTGCGCCTCGCAATGCCCGAGATCCTTCAGCAGGTCGCTGAGGAGGCCGCACGCTCTACGAATGCCGCGAGTGCGGTCGTGCGCGCGACCGCGCAGGAATACGAGGCCTGGATGTGGCGCTACGTCCCCAAGGCGATCGAAGCGGTGAGCGCAGACGATCAGCAGCGCGGCGCGATCCT
>Ga0209376_1001271_pt1 | contig 25753 bp, 21 predicted proteins | sample GraSoiAngelo_134_FD_185891 | JGI IMG/M metagenome (GOLD analysis project Ga0209376, IMG submission 185891) | Grasslands soil microbial communities from the Angelo Coastal Reserve, California, USA - 14_0929_05_30cm (SPAdes) (version 2) | ecosystem: Environmental > Terrestrial > Soil > Grasslands ... | reverse complement strand
TACCCCGTCCAGCCAGTCCTCCTCCGCTGAGCAAGCTTGGGTCAGGGGCCCTTCAGCGGGGAGGGCGCCTTCGAGGGCTGGGGCGTTTTGTCTCGTGGAAGCGCCCCGATCACTGAGGGCAGCGGGATGTGCCGCATCCCGCTGCCATCCACCAGCGGGGACCAGGGGAGCTGCTCGCTGCCTTGCCCGCGATTGACCAGCACATCGGCCTCAATCAGGAGGTCCGACGACGTCCCCCCATCCATCGCCATCGCCTGATGTATCCCAAGGAACCCCTTCCGGAGGCACAAGGCGAGCTCCCAGAGCGCCACGACGTCAGCCGTCTTGATCAGCAGAATCCGGCCCTCCCGATCCTCTCCCACCACAGTCTGATGCGCCCGCTTCCCGGTCAGACGGACTCGGGCTTTCCCGTGCCGATCCAATAACATGAGCGACTGTGCCGCCTCGCGGTAGGGAGGAGCGTCCACCGCGAACGCATCCACCGCGAGATCCAGGACGCGGGCCTTTCGCACACCTGGCGCAACCGGTTCGGCCACAAATAGGCCTTGCCAGTGGGGGTGCCGCTTCGTCCCCAAGGACCGCCCGCCCTTGAAGAGCAGGCCCAGATACGAATAATCATCCTGGAACAGGCCGGCGTTGAACAGCACGCTGGCTCCTGTCCGCTGTTGCCATTCTTGAATCGTCAGCGGTGCAGACAGCCCTTCGTCGCGAAAATGGTACGCGGAAAACCTGTACCGTTCCGGATCCACGCGAACCAGGTACAAGAGGGGAACCTCATCCTGGCACTGTGGGCCCGGCTCCCAGACCGTCACGGCCAACCCCTCCGTCAGGTGGTCCCACACCACATCTTGCGCGGATGCCGAGCCGAGGGTAGCGATCAGGAGACCTCCTGAAAGCCCCAACCCGACCCAGGAGACGAGCCTAGGGCAGAATGGCATGCAAGGCCTCGGGTAAGGTGGGATACCGAAAGCGAAATCCCATCGCCTCGGCACGATGGGGCAGAACCCGCTGCCCGGTCAGCAGCAACTCCTCCGCCATTTCACCCAAAAGGATCCGGAGCACCGGAGCCGGCACACGGGCCCAGGCCGGTCGCCTGAGCATCCGGCCAAGGGTGCGGGCGAACTCCCGGTTCGTGACCGGATGCGGCGCGGTCGCATTCACCGGTCCGCCCGCCGCCTCGTTGAGGAGGAACAACAGCAACTCGATTAGATCGTCCAGGTGAATCCAGGACATCCACTGAGCCCCGCTGCCCACCGGTCCGCCGAGCCCTAACCGGAACGCGGGAAGCATCTTAGCCAGGGCGCCGCCGTGCCGTCCCAGGACCACGCCGATTCGGGGGAGCACCACGCGGACGCCGAGGCGCTCCGCCGCGCGCGCCGCCGCTTCCCATTCCCGGCAGAGGCTCGCCAGAAACCCGCTGCCGGAGGGAGACTCTTCGGTCAGCGCTTCGTCCTGTCGAGGCCCATAATACCCGATCGCGGACGCGCTGATCAGCAGCACCGGTCGTGCTCGCAGCTTGGACAAGGCCGCCACCAGGGCTGAGGTGGTCCCTTCCCGACTGTTCCGCAGGCGGGCCTTGGCCTGGGGAGTCCAGCGGCCGGCCGCAATCGGGGCGCCGGCCAGGTTGATGATCACATCACTGTCGCCCAAGGCTGCCAGCAACCCGTCCGTCGGCCCACGAAAGCCCTCCCAGCCGATCAGCGAAACGGGTGGATCAAGGCGAGCCCGAGCCGCGGCGGGATCGCGCGTGAGCACCGTCACCGTATGCCCGAGCGAAACCAGCCTCTGACAGAGCGGCCGGCCGATGAATCCCGTTCCCCCCGTCACGACAACGCGCACGGACTGGCTGCTCACCCGAGACCGAGGGCCTTCACCGCCTTCTTCACGTCACGGGGTTTCACCCAAAAGATGGCTCCGTAGCGACCCTGCCCCGCGCAGACGGCTTCCATGGCCGTAATATTAATCTTCGCCTCGGCCAACTTGGCCGTCAGGTCCGCCGCGGCACCACGCCGGTCGTCTCCCTCCGCAAGAAAGCAGACCTTCGGCCCTTGCACCTTCCACTTGGCCAGTTTCACCGCATGCGTGAACGCCATTGCATCAACCGGTACTAAGTCGAGCTGGGCCCGCCGATTGCGGGGGAACCCGGAATAGGCAAGGAGATTCACCCCGGCGTCCCGTAGGACAGCGAGCCTCTTGGCCCCTTCACCGGGCTTATCCGGCACCTGCATCTTAAAGTATTGGGCCGTTCGAATCATTTCAGCCATCGCCACCTCCTCCACCCTGTGATCCGATGGGTGCAATGGGATATATAAAAAGGGTTCCTTCCGACCTCGCGAGTGCGGCCTATTGTATTCCCCTCGCGCGTGCTCATCAATCAGAAGAACCGTGAGCAGAGGGACGGCGCGTATCTCGGCGGCAAATCAAACAAAATTAGGCTCTTCCGGAAACCTTGTGGATCATGTCCAGTTCGTCAGGGCGAGGCGCTCCGCTCCGTGCAGGCTCGCCGCGCTGCTGTAACGACCGGCGGCCCGGCTCCGGCTCCCCCCATCCCCCACATGGTGGGGGTTCTCCGATCCGCTTCGGCCTGGTGCGACACCCCGAAGCGGTCGGGCCTCACGCGGGCTGCATCACCCGTTGCATCCAGGGGAGCAACGGGTCCCCGGCACATCAGCGGGGCTCCCCCGCAAGGTCGCGTCACCCTCGCCCTGCCGGCCTCGCGCTTGCTTCCTGACTCAGGCCGAGGCTAGAAGGAATAGGCGCGGAGGGGTCGTCGCCATCGCGGACTCATGACAGGGGTGGCCTGGCTGATCCCCTATAGCGCGCGTCATCACCCGTTGCACTTGAAGGAATACGGGTGTCGCGGCTCCGCATGTTCTCCTCTTAGCGGGCAGGAGGGCAGGCGGCCTCAGACTGCGCGCGTCATCACCCGTTGCAATCTGAAAAGCAACGGGTACCCGGCACACCATCCACCCTTGCCCGGAACGATCAATCCTGTGTGCGCGACGCGCGAGCACGTGAGGCCACCTGCCCTCCAAGCCCCGCTCGTCCGGAAGAGCCAAACACTACAGGGAGGGAAGCGTTCCTGGCTAGGGTAAGGTTTCGATCGAGTGTGGCGCGGTTTCGGTCAGGTGAGGAGGCTGCCCAGAGCTTGCACAACCTTGGGGTCATAGACCCCCTTGGCTGCTCCGCGGCGGATTTCATCGAAGGCGGCATGGCGTTCCCAAGGTTCTCGATAGGGCCGCCACGACGTGAGCGCGTCATAGGCGTCCATGACGACCAGGATGCGGGCGCCGATAGGAATCTTCTCGCCCGCAAGCCCGTCCGGATAGCCCGAGCCGTCATAACTCTCGTGGCTATGCAGCACGGTCTCAGTCAGGGCTTCGCTGTCATACCCCATGGTCCGCAGAATCTTGGCACTTTCGAGCGCATGCTTCTTGACCGTTTCAAATTCGCCTGTCGCAAGGCGGCCTTTCCGATTGAGCAGATGATACGGCACGATTTGCTTACCAATGTCGGCGAGAAAGCTGGCCAGTAGCAGCTCCCGCTTGTCTGACTCCGACATGCCCAACATCGTGGCCACCGCAAAGGATAGAAGGGCCACGACCTTGCCATGCCCGATGCTGCCGTCCATGGCTTCGACGGGCAGCAGGACGTCGTCAGACACCTGGATCAGATCCATCACCTGGTGGTATTCCTCGTAGACTCGCTCTGGAATTTTTTCACGGTTCTTCAACGGGTCCTTCAGTCCTGTCACCTCATAGGCCTCAATCCGGTTGCGTTTGCCCTTGACACTGATTTTTTCCATCCCTTTGAGCTTCATCCCGGTTTCCGCGTAAGCCAGCTTCACGGCGTTGTCATGTGGACCCAACTGCAAGGCGCGCTCAAGGTAGCTGAACGCTTCCTGCACCTCATCGAGCTCCAGGTGAACCCGGCCGATCTCATACAATATTTTTGGGTTGGACGGTTGGGCGGCCAGGTCGGTGTGCAGGGACTCCAGCCGCCGCTCGCGCTCGAGGTCGCTCACATCCTTGTCGGGCAGGTCGCGCAGCCTCCGCACTTCAACGAACTGCTGGACCCCTTCATAGGTCTGTCGGTCGATGAGCACACGGCCCAGCGGGCAGGCCTTTTCCAGCCTGGCGGCGAGGTTCACGACGTCGCCGATCGCGGTGTAACTCTGGCGCTTGGATCCGGTCAACCCCGTGATCGCGGAGCCCGAGCCGATACCAACCCGCATCTTCCAGGGATACTTCGCCGAGGCCACCTTCTCTTGCATTTTAAAGCCGGCCAAGACCGCCAGGAGGCGATAAGTCTCAAAGTCCCACGGTGCTCCAAACTCGCACATGATGCCATCGCCCATGTATTTGTCGATATGACCGTGAAAGGCGAGCAGGATGGGCTCCATCTCTCCCAGATAGCGGTTCAATTCCTGGATAACCGTCTCGGGAGGCTGCTCCTCCGAGTAGGTGGTAAACCCGGCGAGGTCCGAGAAGAGCACGCTCACATTCCGCTTGTCATTGCGCAGCCGCCCTTCGATCATCAGCTTGACCACTGAGGCGTCCATGGTCGCGTACAGGGCTTCCTCCACCTTGGCCTTGAGCGCCTCCACGGCGCGTTTGCTCTGCTCTAATTCCTCCGTCCGCTCCTGCACTTTCTGTTCCAGGTTCACGCTGTCGTCCTGCAAGGCCGCGTTGGTGCGCCGCAGTTCCTTCTCCTGTCGCTCCAGCTCCTTGTTCATGACTTCTGCTGAAGAGATTTTCTCATCCAGCTTTTCCTTGAGCCGGCCGACGACCGATCCGGAAATAATCAGAAAGCCCCCCCAGATCATCAGATTCAAGAAGACGTCGAGCAGGGAATGAGGGGTTTGAAACAACTCGGGCGACAGGACGACATACAGGGAGATGACCAACGCGCAGAGAACGGCGCCGAGGACCGCTTTACGCTGGCCGAGGTAATAGCCCGCCAAGATGATCGGGAGGAAATAGAAATTCAGAAACGCCAGCTTCTGGGGAATGTAGTAATTGACCAGGACGGTCGCACACAGGATGAGCAGGACAAACAACTGCTCGAAGTTGTTTAGAAGGTAGTTCTTTAGCCTTTCCATATGGATGCGGCCGGGATGACGTGAGCTGATCGACCCGGACTTCAGCCTAGCATTTAATTGGGGCGTGTCAAAATTATTTCAGGAACAGAGGCGACCGCCGAACTCTTTGGATTGGCCGAAGCGATCGAGGTCTTCCTTTTGAGTCGGGATTCTGCTCTCAATACAGGAAAACTCGATAAAGGGAGGGATCTGTTCGAGGCGCTCAACGCAGGAGGAGGGCCCGGGACAGGATTCTCCGGAAGGGACCGGCCGTCGTCGCGTCGTCCGGTCCCCTACCGGTCGAACAGGAGCAGCATCGGAGAGGCAGCGCGTCGCCCGCTATTTTCCTTTCGCGGACGGCTTCCCCAGCGTCCCGTTCATCCTGACAGCCGCATACTCGATTGCCTCCTTCGTGTTTTGCTTGATCTTGGGGAACAGGTCATCGCCTAACGCCTTGTTCACGGTCGCGTTGATGACTGAATTCGCGCCGTATTCGATTCCCTTCTTGATTTCCGGCGCGATCATGACGACGAGGAGCTTTGCGGTAAACACAACCGTCACTGAAAACACGAGCGCCCATGGAATGGCCCGCGCAAAGGCCTCTGCCAGGATTTGACCGTAGCCTCTCTCTCCCATCGTCCTTCCTCCCGTTATAGAGTTCGGTTCCCCCTGATCGTTGATTGTTTCAGGCCGCCACAAGGATGCCCTGAAGCTCTGAAAAGATCAAGTGTCTTGAATGCGCTCGCGCTTCAGCCACCCAGCGGAAGGGCCACGGTCGGCGCGGCAGCAGCAGGGCCGGCCAGGTTGGAGAACATGAGGGTCGCGGCCACGGCCCAGTTGATGAAGGGCTGCGGATAAATTCCCAGGATCAGCGTCCCGGCCAGACCGGCATAGACCACCACCTTCATCGGTGGCGAGATGGTGAGTGGAGAAGGATCCGTCGGCTCGTTGATGTACATTTTCTTCACCACGACCAGGTAGTAGTACATCGAGATGACGATGTTGATCAGGCCGACGGCGATCAGTGTGTAGAGCCCCTCATTGATCGCCGCCAGGAAGATGTAGAGCTTGCCGATGAACCCGGCCAACGGCGGGACCCCGGCCAGCGACAGCAGAAAGACCAGCATGGCAAAGGCCAGGAACGGGGAACGCCGGTTCAGGCCGTTATAATCATCAATTTCATCGCTTCGAATCAGGTTGCCGACCGCGATCACGATCGCGAACGCCCCCAGGTTGGCGAACAGGTAGGTCAGCAGGTAAAACAGGATGGCATCGCCGCCCATCTTTGTGCCGGCCGCGAGCCCGATGAGGATATTCCCGATCTGCGCGATGCCGGAATAGGCCAGGAGCCGCTTGATATTCCGCTGCGCGATCGCGACGATGTTGCCGTATGTCATGGACAGAATCGAGGCGCCGACCAGCAACAGCACCCAGGCCGGTTTGAAGGCGGCCAACGACACGAAGAACATCCGGATCAGGATGGCGAACGTGGCCCCTTTGGGCGCGATGGACAGGAAGGCGGTCACCGGAGTCGGCGCGCCATGATAGGTGTCGGGAATCCAGGAATGAAACGGCACGGCGCCGATCTTAAAACCCAGGGCTGCGAAGATCAGCACGAACCCGATCACCAGGCCGGGGGTGGGTGCGGTTAAGGCGATGTCCGAGAACACGAGCTTCCCGGTCTCTCCGTACACCAGGCTGATGCCGTAGGCCAGCAGGCCGGCGGCAAATACCCCCAGGATGAAAAACTTGAGCCCGGCTTCGTTCGACGCGACGTCGTCGCGCAGATAGGCCACCAGAATGTAGAACCCGAAGGTGGAGAACTCCAGCGTGATGAACACCGACAGCAGATCGTTGGCTGAGACCATGAACATCATGCCGAGAGCCGACATCAGGATCAGAAAATAATACTCGCCCTTAAAAAACCGGAACCGCCGGACATAGTCGACCGAGGCGAGGATGACCAGGATGGTGCTCCCCACGATGAAGATCTTGAAGAACACCGCGAGCCGGTCAACCACGAACATGTGGGCGAACAGGGTCCCACCGATCCCGGCCCGGTCAAACCAGACCAGATTGGCCAGCACCCCTGCCAATCCCGCCGCGCTCAGATACGCCAGCCGGTCCTTGGGCAGCCGGGGCATCGCGAAGTCCACGGTCAAAACCACGCAGAGCCAGACGGTTAACAGCATCTCAGGCAGCAGCAGGAGCAGGTCGGCTCCCGAGAGCGTCAGGGTAAAGGTCATTCGTTTGCCCCGTGACGAGTGATAGGTGACAAGTTATCTGCTCGCCTCGTGAACTCGTCACGCGTCACGCGTAACGCGTCACCGTTCTCGGCGGCTAGCGGCGCCACCACGGCGATCCGCGCCAGCAACGGATCCACTGAAGACCGGATCACGTCATAGAAATGCCCCGGGAAGATGCCGAACACGATGCTGCATCCGATCATGAGCAGCAGCGGGAGCCGGTCCACGATCGAGACCGCATCATGGGCGTGACTGTATTGCGCGTCCATCGGACCGTAAAACAGCCCCCGCATCATTCGGAAGAGATAGGCCAGGGTCAGCACGATCCCGACCACCGCCACGATGACCTGAAACGGGTACTTGCCCCAGCTTCCGACCAGAATCATGATTTCGGCGATGAAGTTCACCGTGCCCGGCATGCCGACCGACGCCATGCAGGCGACCAAGAAACAGCCCGCGACAAAGGGCATGCGATTGACCAGCCCGCCCAACTCCGGGATATGGCGCGAGTGCGTCTGGTCATAGACCCAGCCGGCCATGGCGAACAGCATCCCGGTCGCCAGCGCGTGCGCGAACATGTACAGGACCGCCCCGGTCAGACTGATGTAGTCCAGCGCCGCCATCCCGAGGAAGACATAGCCCATGTGGCTGGAGCTGGAATAGCCGATTACGTACTTGGTGTCCTTGGCGTAGAAGGCCACGAAGCCGCCGTAGATGATGTTGAAGACGCAGAGCACGGCCGCGATCGGCATCAGCTCGCGCGTGGTCTCCGGCAGGATCTCGTAACAGATTCGGATGATCGAGAAGTGTCCGAGCTTCATCAACACGCCGGCGTGCAGCATACTGGTGGCAGCAGGCGCCGCGGCATGCCCCACCGGCGACCAGGAGTGCAGCGGCCAGATCGGCGCGATCGAGGCAAACCCGAAGAAGATCAGCAGCCAGATGATCGTGGCCAGCGAGCCCGAGAACCTGGCCTGCTCCCGCAGGACCAGAATATCGAAGGTGTGAAGGCCCGAGAACTTGTAGATCAACAGGATGCCCATCAACGCGACCACGGCCCCCACCGAGAGGAACAGGGTCAGCTTCATCGCGGCATACTCCTTGCTGTTCGCCGCGAAGTTGAGGATGAAACCGACCGAGTCGCGTTTCTTCAGTCCCTCGGGGTCGGTCATGTCCAGATACCCCTTGGTGTGGCTGCCCCACACGCCCAGCAGCACATACATCGGGATGACCGACATCTCGTAGAAGAAATACAGGAAGAACATGTCCAACGACATGAAGACGCCGATCGTGGCGGCCGCCAGGATCAGCAGGAAAATGTAGAATTCCTTCGTGCGGTCCTTGATATGCCAGGAGATGAAGATCCCGGCGAACAAGAGGATCGACGAGGCCAGCACCAAGGGGGTCCCGATGCCATCCACCCCGAGATAGAACGCGATGCCGAGCTGCTTGGACCATTCGAACCGCTGGACGAACTGGAACCCGCCTCTCGCGGGATCGTAGGCGAAAAACATGTAGAACGACGCGAGCATGCAGACACCGGCTGCGGCCGCCGCCACCAGGCGGACCTGTAACGCCTGCCGATTCGGCACGAACATCAGGACCACCACCCCCACAAAGGGCGCGAACAGAATGATCAGCAGCGTGTATTCAGCCATAAGTCATGCGTGATGCCTTATTGGGGAATCCCACCTCACCCCACCATTCTCCAAAAAAGCGGGAGGAGCCGGGCTGCTGAGGTGTCTCCAACTGCGCGCATCGAGCGAGCACAGCTTCATCGTGCGCGATCTGCGAGCACTGGAGACGCCTCAGCAGCTCCGGCCGCCACCACTGTCCCGCGTTCCAGCCGCTCCACCAGCGCCTGGATCGAACCGTTCATGATCCGGAGAAACGGCGCCGGATAGAGGCCGATCCAGAAGATCATCACGCATAGCGAGACCGCGATGATCAGTTCACGGCCGTTCAGGTCCGCTATCGCCTGGGTTGCGCCCTTCGTCAGGGGACCGAACATCGCGCGCTCGTAATACCACAGAAAATATGCGGCCCCGAAAATCACACCCAGCACTCCCACCGACCCGTACAACCAGTGCGCCTGAAAGGCGCCCAGCAAGACCAGAAATTCTCCCACGAACCCGTTGGTGCCGGGCAGCCCGATCGAGGCCAGCCCGATGATCAGCAAGAAGGTGGCCAGCAGCGGCACTTTTCTGGCCAGCCCGCCGAAGGCCGAGAGGTTGGTGCTGTGCCGCCTCAGGTACAAGAACCCCGCCAGGAAGAACAGGCCGGCGGTGGTGAAGCCCAGATTGATCATCGTGAGCAAGCTGCCCTGGAGACCCTGGAAGTTCAGCGCGAAGACACCCAGGACGCAGAACCCGAGGTGGCTGATGCTGCTGAAGGCCAGCAGGCGACGCAGATCCGGCTGGATCAACGCCACGATCGCTCCGTACACGATGGCGATCAAGGCCAGAGTGACCACGACCGTCACGACGCCCTTGCTCTTCGACGCCTCCGGCAAGAGCGGGAGGCTAAACCGCAAGAACCCGTAGGTCCCGAGCTTGATCCCGGCCAGCACCACCGCCATGCCGATCGGGCCTTCCATGAGCGCATCCGGCAACCAGGTGTGAAAGGGAAAGATCGGCGCCTTGAACGCCAGCCCCAGGAAGATGAGCCAGAAAATCATCACCTGCCGGTCCCCGGAAATCGGGGTCGTCAGGAGCTGCAGGAAATCGAAGGAGTAGGACGGCTCCACACGGTGGCTGAGCGCCCAGTCATGGTAGTTCAGGTTCAACAGCACGAAGCCGACCAGCATGAACACGCTCCCCAGCAAGGTGTAGAGCACGTATTTCAGCGCGGCGTACTGCCGGTCCACCCCGCTTCCCCACAGCTTGATGAGGAAATAGCTCGGGATGAGCATCAGCTCCCAGAAGACGAAAAAGAGGATCAGGTCGATCGACACGAAGATGCCGATGAGGGTGGTCTCGAGCGCCAGCAGCGCGATGAAGTACTCTTTGACCTGGTATCGCACCGTGTCCCAGGAGTAGAGGACGATCAGAAGCGTCAGAAAAGCGGTGAGGCCCACAAAGAGCACGCTGATCCCATCCACCGCCAGGTGATAGCTGATCCCGAGCGGCGGGATCCACTGCAGGCGTTCGGCGAATTGCATCGCGGCTGAGTCCGGTACGAAGCGTACCAGCAGGATCATCGCCAGGAACAGCTCCACCGCCGCCACGGCCAGCGTCGCGTTCTTGATGAGGTCCTCCTCCTCCAGAAGCCACAGGACCAACGCGCCTGCGAGGGGCAGGAACAACAATTGCGACAGAATAGGGAACCCGAAGGTGAGTTCTTCAAACATACTCAGCCCTCAATAAAAGCTCCGCGATGCAGGCTTAGGGGCGGCTGGGCTGACCCCCTATTGCGCGCATCCGATTTGTTCTCCTCCCTTCGATGATCAGGAGGGTTGGCCGGACTGTCCTTTACTGCGCGCGTCCAGCGAGCACTTTCTGAAGTGCGCGATGCGCGAGCACGAAGGGCAGTCTGGCCAGCCCTTCATCCCAGAACACCTTCTGAGTGTGCGCGATGCGCGAGCACGGGGGGCTGCCCCGTCGCCCCTCTACTTCAACACTGTCCCGCTCGCGGACGACCCCGTCCACCATATCAGGATCAGGTGCACCAGGATGAACAAGCCCGCCACAAGGATGGCGGCGTAGTGATGCACCTTCCCGCTTTGGAGTTTCCGCCAGGACCATGCCGCCAGATGATTCCCGTACCCAAGGATGTTGATCGACCCATAGATGACGTATTTCTCGCAAGCCGTACTGAACGCCGAGCCGAGTTCGGTCATGCGCCCCACGCTGCGCACGACTCCATCGATCACGGTGCGGTCGAACCAGTCCCAGAGCAGCCCCACGCGCTTGACGGGCTCGACGATGGCCAAGTCGTAGAGCTCGTCCACGTAGTACTTGTTGAACAGCGTCTTGTACACGCCAGGGACACGGCCGGCCCACTCCGCCGCGGTCTCGGTCCGGAGGATGTAGAGGTAATGGGCCAGCCCCCAGCCGAGCAAGGCGATCACCGTGGCCAGTCCCATGAGCATGACGACGAGTCCGAGGCCCGCCTCGTGCTGGTCCCCACCGCCGGCGGGAGTGGCCACCGGACCGAGAAAGTGATGGAACCACCCGGCCTCGGGAGGCACCCCGGGGAAGCCACCCAGCACGGAGAGTGCAGCCAGTATCACCAGCGGCCCGATCATGATGGCGGGGGATTCGTGGATATGCTCGGCCACCTGGTGCTCGGCCCGTGACTCTCCATAGAAGGTCAAATACGTGAGACGGAACATGTAGAAGGCCGTCAGGAACGCACCAACCGCCGCCACTGCATACCACCCGTAACGGCCGTGTACGAAGGCGTGGGCCATGATCTCGTCTTTGCTCCAGAACCCGGCCAGCGGGAAGATGCCGGCAATGGCCAGGGTGCCCACCAGAAACGTGGCGTGGGTCCACGGAATCCTGTCGCTCAGCCCGCCCATCTTCCGGATGTCCTGCTCGCCCGACATGGCATGGATGACGGAACCGGCAGAGAGAAAGAGCAGGGCTTTGAAGTAGGCATGGGTCGTCAGGTGGAAGATGGCGGCCGTATAGGCGCCGACCCCACAGGCCAGGAACATGTATCCGAGCTGGCTCACCGTGGAATAGGCCAGCACGCGCTTGATGTCGGTCTGGACCAGCCCGATCGTCGCCGCAAATAGCGCCGTCACACCGCCGACCCAGGCCACGGCGTTCAACGCCACCGGCGACAGGTCATAGAGCACGTGGTTGCGGACCACCATATACACTCCGGCCGTCACCATCGTGGCGGCGTGGATCAGGGCGCTGACCGGGGTGGGCCCCTCCATCGCATCAGGCAGCCAGGTGTAGAGGGGAACCTGGGCTGATTTTCCGACCGCCCCCAGCAGCAAGCAGAGGGTGATCGCCGTGGCCATTCCCGTCGAAAGCTGACCGGCCTGTGCGAAGACTTGGGTGTAGTCCAGCGTCTTAAAGTTCACGAAGACGAGAAAGATCGCGAGCAGGAACCCGGCGTCGCCGATCCGGTTCACCACGAAGGCTTTGGTGGCGGCCTTGGCGGCCGAGACTCGGTCGTAATAGTAGCCGATCAATAAATACGAGCAGAGGCCCACCCCTTCCCATCCGATGAAGAGGACCAGGTAGTTGTTGCCCATCACCAGCAGGAGCATGGAGACCATGAAGAGGTTCATGTACGTGAAGAAGCGCGTGAAGCCTTCCTCCCCGTGCATGTAGCCGATCGAGTAGAGGTGGATCAGGAACCCCACCCCGGTGACCACCAGCATCATGATGCAGGTGAGCGGGTCGATGAGGAACGCCAGATTAATGGTGAGATCGCCGCCGAAGATCCAGTGGTAGGCGGTCACTTCCCGCGCCACGCCGGTCCGCAGGATGCGGATGAACACGATGATCGCGCACAGGAAGGACAGGCCCACCGACCCGCAGCCGAGGCGATAGGCGCCGACGTGCGAGAAGCGGTTCCCCAGCAGACCGTTTAGCAGAAAGGCCGCAAGTGGAAAGACCGGGATGAGAATGACGAGCAGGTCGAACACGCTAGCCTTCAATCTGACAAACTGCTACCACTTCAAGAGGTTCATCTCATCTACATTCGTGGAGATTTTTCCGCGGAACACCACGATGATGATGGCCAACCCCACCGCCGCCTCGCCGCCCGCGACTGCGATCACGAACAGCGCCACGATCTGACCGGCCATGGAATCCAGGTAATGCGAGAACGCCACCAGGTTGAGGTTGGCTGCATTCAGCATGATCTCAACCGCCATCAGGACGATGATAAAATTCCGGCGGATGAGCACGCCGATCACGCCGGTCGTAAACAGCACCGCGCTGACCGCCACGTATGCACTCAGAGGCACCATAAGATCACCAAACGACCGTGAGGCGTGAGGGGTGAGGCGTGAGGTGAGCGGATCTGCTCTTCAAGTCCATCGCTTTGGCTCCTAGCGCCTCACGCCTCACGTGAGTCCGTGTCGGCGGCCGTCGGCGTCTTGGCCAGCACAATGGCACCGATGATCGCGCCCAACAGGAACACCCCCACGATTTCGAACTGTAGCAAGTAGTCGCTGAACATTTTGATGCCGACCGCGTAGGTATCCCCGTGCTGAAGGACCGCGGCCACCGGGGCATCGCCTTTCACCCCGCCGAATGGGGACCGTAGCATCAGCGCGAGCAGGTACGCGCAGCCAAGCACTGCCGGGACCAGAAACAGGGGATATCGGGAATGGAGGACACGCTCGTCGGTTTTGAGATTCAGCAGCATCAGCACGAACAGATACAGGACCAGGATCGCGCCGACGTACACGATGATCTGGACGATGGCCAGAAACTCCGCGTTCAGGAGAAAGAACAGGCCGGCCACGTGCAGCAACAAGGTCAGCAGCGCGATCCCGCAGTGCACCGGGTTTCTCAGCGCAACGGTGAGGGCCCCCGCCAGTATGCTGACCAGCGAGAAATAGGCGAAGAAGAAAGCGACCATGAGTCTCTAGGTGAGGTGCTTGGGTGGCCCGGGTTGTGTGGGCTTCTGCACCGACTGCGGGAAAAAGTATCGGTAGTCTCGGCTATCCTGATCATCCTTTTCCTGATTGTGGGCATACAGATACTTCTTGGCGTCAGCCAAATAGCGCTCGCCGATTTCGTAGAGCCGCTTCTTGTCGAAGAGGAGGGTGCGTTTATCGTGCGTGGAGTACTCGTAAAGTTTGGTCATCGCCAGCGCATTGACCGGGCAGGCCTCCACGCAGTAGCCGCAGAACACGCACTTGGTGATATCGATGTAGAATTCCGAGGCGTAGCGCTGCAGCGGGAGTGATTTATCCTCAGCGCTGATCACCTTGATGCAATGGGACGGACAGGCGACTTCACAGAGGTCGCAGCCCACACACCGCTCTGCCCCGTCATCGTACCGCAACAAGCCAAGCGCCCCCCGGTGGGCATCGGGGATTGTTCGCTGCTCCCGCGGATACTGGAAGGTGATCGGGCGGTGGAACATATGCTTGAAGGTGACCTTCATCGCATCCCAGATCTCGTAGAAGAGAGCCGCGTGTAGCAGTTTTTGCGTGTACGCCCCGACCTTCATGCTCTTCCCTTGTCTTTCGCCTTTTCTCTCGCCTTGTCTCTCGCCTTGTCCTGCGGAGTCGCGTGCGCCGATGCATCTCGCGAAACCGGTTCAATTTTCACCCAGGCAAACTTGAAGTATGGGACGCCCGTGACCGAATCCACAGCGACCGGCATGAGGTCCTTGATCGGGGGGTCGTTGAAATGCTCCGGGAAGAAGCAGGACCCGGGCATGACCGAGAGGTCATCCTTCACGCCCATCTCCAACGATCCCTGTTCCGACGTCACCCGGACTCGCGTCTCCTCGGTGAGCCCCAGCCGCTCCATATCCTGCGCATTCATGTGGAGCCGGCCCGCGCTCGGCGCGATCGTGAGGAGGCCCGATGCCTGCGTGGATAGCTTGCCCGAGTGGTAGAGCAGCTGGCCCATGACCAGGCCAAACGGGCGGTGGTCGTTCCGTTCGGAGACTGCTTCTCGAACGACCCCATACCGGCTTCCCACTTCGGCCACATAGCCGTTCGACAGGTACGCGTCCGGCCTCGGTGAGAGTGTCCGCGGCTCTCCCAGGTTGTAATAGCCGGGCAGCAACTTCATGATCTCGCTCTGGATATCCTGCGAGGATTCATATTCAAACTGAGAGCCCAACCCGCTGGCGAGGGACGTCATCACGTGCCAATCCGGCAGACTCTCCCCGATGGGGTCCATGCTCTGCCGGACACGCAGGACCTTGCCCTCCAAGTTCGTGAAGGTCCCCTCCTTTTCAGCGTAGGTGCAGGCCGGCAGGACGATGTGGGCCAACTGCGCCGTCTCGGTCATGAACGGATCCTGGCAGATCAGGAGCTCCAACTGCTCGAGCGCGGTCCTCACATCAAGTGACGCCGGCAGCGTCGCCACCGGATTCTCGCCGACCACGTACAGCGCCTTGATGGCACCGCTCCGGCAGCGCTCGAGAATCTCCATGAGGTTGGCCCCGCTGGAGGCCGCAGGCAAGGCGGCCCCCCAGGCCTTGGCAAACTTGTCGCGCGCCGCCTCGTCATCGAAGCGGGCCTGGCCGGGGAGAAACTCCGGCGCCGCACCCATGTCCACGGCACCCTGCTCGTTGACCTCCTCGGTCAGCGTGTTGACGCCACAGCCCGGCCGGCCCAGCTTGCCGGTGATCCAGGCGAGGTCCACCAGCTTCAGCACGTTCTGATACCCGTCAGGCCGGCGAACGACGCCCTCGGCGCAGAGAATAATCGCGCGCGGCGCTTCGGCGAAGATCGAGGCAGCCTCGTTTATCAGTTCGACCGAGATGCCCGTTCGAGCCGCGATCGTCTCCAGGGACACGTCCGCGACCGCCCGCTTGAGCGCGGCCAAGGCCTCGGGATGCTTGCCGGTGGTCTCCGCGTCGATCAGGTCGTGCTCGATCACCGACTTCACCAGTCCCTGAACGAACAGGCCTTCGGTCCCCGGCGTCACGACCATGGGATAGGACGCGAGCTTGGCGATATTGGTCTGGGCCGAGTCCACGACGATCACCTGAGATTTGTAGACGCGGATCGCCTCCTTCACGCGAACGGCTGTCAGGGGGTTGGTCTCGGTGATATTGGTCCCGACGAGCAGGATGGCTTTGGCCTTGGTGATGTCCTCCCAGTCGTTCGTCATGCGACCGACACCCAAGGAGTGCTGGACCGCGCGGACGAAGTTCAGGTGCCCATAGCGCGAGCTGCTGTCGAGCTGGTTGGTCCCGATCACCGCGCGCATGAGCTTCTGGAACAGGTACAGCTCCTCGTTGGTGCAGCGCGCCGTGATCAGCCCCGCAATGGCCTGCGCCCCGTGCTTCGCCTTGATCTCGGCCAGCCGGTCCACCACGGTCTGCATCGCCTCCAGCCAGGGGGTCTCTGTGAGTTTGCCTTCGGGCAGCTTCCGATCGCGGCGGACCAACGGCTGGCGGAGGCGCGCCTGGCTGTCGATGTACTGGAACCCGAACCGACCGCGCACGCAGATACCGCCGTGCCCCTGTGCGGTGTCGCCTCGGTCGCCCCACTTGTTCTTCCAGGACAGGGGGGAGGTCACGCGGACCACCTCGTTGTCCTTGGTCTCCAGGTGCATCTGGCAGCCGTCCCCGCAGTAGTTGCACGTGGTCGTCGTCTTCCGGAGCTGCCAGGGCTTGTAGAGATACTTGGAATACTTGTTCGTGATGGCGCCGACCGGGCAGACCGCCAGGCAGTCTCCGCAGAACTCACACGCCAGCGCCGTATCTCCCTTCGCGACGACCTGCGTGAACCCGCCCTTCTTGATAAATTGCAGGGCGTCGATCATCAGCACGTCTTTGCACACGTTGATACACTCACCGCAGGCGATGCAGCGGTTCATGTTGAAATCCAGGACCGGGCTGCGGGTGTCCTCCGGGATCAGCTTCTGCTTGGCGTTGGCCAGATTCGTGACCTGGTGCTGGAACGCCATGTCCTGCAATTCACAATGCCCGTCCGCGTCGCAGACCGGGCAATCCAACGGATGGACGGACAGATGTTTCTCCACCGCTTTTTTTCTGGCCTGAAAGAGGTCATCGCCATCGGTCCGGACCACCATGCCGGCCGCGGCTTTCGCGGTGCAGGAGCGGACGGGCGCCTTCTTGCCTTCCACCGTGACCAGGCACATGCCGCAGGACCCGAACGGATCGAAGGTGTAGTGGTAGCACATCGCGGGGACGATCTTCCCCGTGCTGGAGATCACGTCGTAGAGCGACACCCCGTCCTTGGCGGTCACGGTCCGCCCGTCAATGGACAGCTCGACGGTCGCCGCCTCGATGTCCGGAGTCGTGACTGGCTTCAGTGCCATGCTTGTTCCTCAAGAGCTGATGGCTGATGGCATATGGCGTATGGCAGGACCGGACTGTCCTTGATGACCATCAGCCATTCACCACTGACGATTTCAACGCTTGCACCCTTCCCCGACCTTCCTCACTCAGTTTCCATGGAGGGCCGTCGGGGTACCCCGACGGTCCTCCTTACCGATCGCATTCGCCCATCACAATGTCATACGTCCCGAAGATCGTCACGGCGTCCGCGATCATGTAGCCACGCGACATATGGTCGAACGCCCCCATGTGGATGAACGAGGGGGCGCGGATCTTCAGCCGATAGGGCTTGCCGCCGCCCTTGCTGACGATGTAAAAGCCGAGCTCGCCTTTGTGGGCTTCGGTGCCGCAATAGATCTCGCCCGGCGGCGCGTCGAACCCCTGCGAAAACAGCTTGAACTGCTGGATCATGGATTCCAAATTCGTGAACACGCGGTCCTTGGGAGGCAGCGTGACACTGGGCACGTCCGCCATGATCGGGCCTTCCGGTATCTGGTCCAGGCATTGCCGGATGATCTTGACACTCTCCTTCATTTCCAGGATACGGATCCAGTATCGATCGTAGGTATCGCCGTTCTTTCCCACCGGCACGCTGAATTCGCACTTGGGGTACGCCCCGTATGATTCGTATTTCCGGAGATCGTAATCCACGCCGGATCCCCGCAGCGTGGGCCCGCTGAGGCCGAAGTTGACGGCGTCTTCGGCCGAGATCACGGCCACGCCTTGCGTGCGCGAAAGCCAGATGCGATTCTTTTCGAGAAACACCACATACTCATCGATCTTGGGCGGAAAATAGTCGAGGAACAGTCGGATCTTGCCTACCAGCGACGGCGTAAAATCCCGTTCCACGCCGCCGATCCGATACCAGCTCGTCGTCAGGCGAGCCCCGCACAATTCGTCAAACCAATCGAGCAGGATCTCCCGGTCCCGGAACGTGTAGAAGAACACCGTCATCGCCCCGATGTCCAACGCCTGGGTTCCCAGCCAGAACTGGTGGCCGATGATGCGCTGGACTTCCGCGACGATCGTGCGCAGGTACTCGGCCCGCTCCGGAACCTTGAGGTTCATCAGCTTCTCAACCGCCCGACAGTAGGCGAAGTTGTTGTACATCGCGCAGACGTAATCCAAGCGGTCCGTATGCGGGATGAATTGGTGGTAGGTGCCGTCTTCGGCCAGCTTCTCCACCCCGCGGTGCAGGAAGCCCATGACCGGCGTGGCCTTGACGATCCGCTCTCCCTCCAACTCCAAGATGACCTTCAAAACCCCATGGGTAGCGGGATGCTGCGGCCCCATGTTGAGGAGCAGCTCTTCGGTCCGGAGCGTCGGTAAGCTCGCGCTCCCCGGATGCTCTGGGTCCGCCACCTTATAGACGGTACTGCGCTGGTCTTCCAATGGCATGGTCTTTCTAGCCAATAGCTAATAGCGAATGGCTAATAGCTCAGAGCTGGATTCCAGCCACTCGCTGGCTACTCGCTACTTGCCATTATCTGCTCGCTATTGCCTTTCGTTCAGGAACTCGAACGTGTCCCGCCAACCCTTGCCTTGTAACGGGAAGTCTTTTCTGAGCGGGTACCCTTCGTTGTAATCATCCGGCATGAGGATGCGGCGCAGATCGGGGTGGTTCCGGAACCGGATTCCCATCATGTCGTACACTTCGCGCTCCATGAAATCGGCACCCTTCCAGATATCGACCAGGGAGTCCACTTCGCAATCTGACTCGGAACAGCGGGTCTTGAGACGGATGCGGTGGCGTTTGCGGATCGAGTAGAACTCCCAGACCACTTCAAACCGCTCCTCCTCCTCCGGCCAGTCCACCGAACTCACATGGACGATGTAGTCGAAATCCATGTCGGGGTCGTCGTGGAGACACTTGGCCACCTCGTGGAGCGACTGCCTGGCCACGGTCACCGCGAGATCGCCACGCCACTCGACGGCCTTCAGGAACCCTTCCGGAAACTTCTGCTGGATACGCTCAGCTATGGGATGCATCTCAAAACCCGTGACGCGTGACACAGGCGGCAGTAAGTAAGTAATTGAGTAACTCAGTAATTACTCAATTACCAATTACTCAGTTACTGCTGGCCTTACGCGTCACTCGTCACCTGTCACGCTTTGACCTGGTCCGGTTGTTTCGTAAACACACGCTTCAGCATGATCCGCTCCTGCAGCTTCAAGATGCCATCGAACAGCGCCTCGGGGGTCGGCGGACATCCCGGCACGTAAATGTCCACCGGCACGAACCGGTCGACCCCTTGCACCACGCTATAACTGTCGTAAATGTTCCCGGAAGTCGCGCAGGAGCCCATGGCGATCACATACTTGGGCTCCGGCATCTGGTCATAGATCTTCCGAATCACCGGCGCCATCCGGCGACAGACCGTGCCGGCCACAATCATCAGATCGGATTGACGGGGGGAGGCCCTGAACACGCCGGCTCCATATCGATCCATGTCGTAACGCGAAGAGACAGCCGCGATCATCTCGATGGCGCAGCAGGCCAGCCCGAACGTCATGGGCCAGAGCGAGCCCTTCCGTGCCCAATTGACGGCCTTCTCGAGCGTCGTCGTGATGACGTCCAGCTCGCCGTCCTTGTCATGCCGCCCGATCTGAACCAACCCCATGACAACCCCCAAGAGCTTATGGCTTATAGCGTATAGCTGATGGCCAGAGAGTCGCCCCTCTTGCTATAAGCCATACGCCACAAGCTCTTCACGACTGGCTATACGCCATATGCCATACGCTATCAGCTCTCCTCCACTCAGTCCCACTCCAAGGCCCCCTTATTCCAGGCATACACATACGCCATCAGAAACAGTCCGATGAACACCAGCATCTCGACCAGCCCCACAAGACCGATCTTGTCGAAGACCACCGCCCATGGGTACAGGAAGATGACCTCGATGTCGAAGATGACGAACAACATGGCAAAGATGTAATACCGGACCGGGAACGGCATGCGCGCATCCGAGAATGGCTCGCTGCCGCACTCGTACGGGCTCAGCTTTTCAGCCTCCGGATACTTGGGCTGCACCAGATAGCTGATCAGCAGCGTCACGACGCCGAACGCCAGCGCAATTCCGATGAACAGCACAATCGGAAAATACCGGCCTAGATAGTCAAGGAGCGATTCGGAGCCGGTCATCCAGACCTCGCCTCACACGCGTTGAACTCCCGAGGATGGACTTGGCATCCTAGCCCCGATCTCGTTGATAAATCAAGAGCACAAAGGACCTAACCCTGATCCTGCCGAAAGCCCTAGCCCCGGATTCGCCGCTCAAGAAACTGCCTTATTCTTAAGGAGTTGATTCGGCTTCGGTCACAGGTGCCGGTGAAGGAAGGTCGGCAACGGGAAACGCGGCGGCCCGCTCCGGGGCGTGGCCTCGCTCATTTTTTTCTCATCTTGTCCGATGGCATCCGCAGCCCTGTTGGTGGAGTCGCGGAATCCGCGTCCCATTCAGCCTCGAGGGGAAACACCGGCTTGGCTTTCTTGCGCCGATGGATCTGTGTCTCGATGCGGCGCTTGGGATTCCCTCTTGAGGGTCGTTCTGTCCCCGGGGCTCGCTTGGATTCGCTCACCGTGAATCTCCCGGGTCCGGTGCGGTCCGCCATCGCGACGCTTCCGTCGGAGCAAGCCACGCGTTGCGCGGATCACCCTACACCCGGTCACAGGGTCTGTCAAACTTGCTTTCGTCGGCGCGTCGGACTGCACCACTCTGCTTGACAACTCCTCACGATTTGATATGGTTGACGTCGTCAAACCACGGTGATGATGCGCATGCCCCCCCCGATCATGGTTCTGCTCTCCGCCCTGCTGTGGGCCTGCTTCTGGCCGACCAACGCGACCTCTGTGGACCTCACCGCATCTAATTCCCTGCTACGGGAAGTTCGGTCGGGGGACGCGGCCTTTGCGTTTTCCGCGGGCTTTATCCGGGACTCACTGCCGGTCGATGGCTATGTGACCCGATCGGTCGGGGCGCAGTACACCGGCGACAAAATGATGCTCGGTGTTGGAGATTCCGTCTTCATACGGCTGACGAGGAAGGCTCAGGAGCCTGCCCCGGGCGATCTCTACACCATCTACAGATTTCTCCACAAGGTCTACCACCCGCTGCGCGGACGCAACTTGGGGAACCTGTTCATCGTATTGGGCATCGTTCGGGTGACCCAGCTCGACCAGGACCTGGCTTCGGTGAGCATCGTGCGCTCATATGACTCCATCGCCCCGGGGGACCGCGTGATGCGGTTCGTTTCCCCTCGCCGCGAGGAGCCGCCCTCGCCCGGTCGGACGCTGCCTGACACCCCGGGCACGATCGTGGACCTTCAAGAACGGCGATCGCTGATCGGGCAACAAAACGTCGTCTACATCGATTGGGGGCGTGAGGAGGAGGTCGCCATCGGCGACCGCTTGGATGTGTATCGGGTCATGACCGGGCTTCCCCATCGATCCGTTGGGGAACTGAAAGTCATCGCCTTGGAAGATCATACCGCGACCGCGAAGATTACGCGCTCGACCACTCCGTTCTTGCGCGCCGACCGCTTCACGTTCAAGGGAGCTGGGAAAGGGACCGCGTCCCAGGAAGAGCCAAGGACCGTCAGCCTGCCGGCGGAGCCACAGGCTCAACCGCCGGAGCGACCGGCTCCAACAGCAGAATCTCGATCCATCGGCTCAGACCAGGTGGATATGGCCAAACTAAAGGGCTTGCTCAGCCAACTGCAGTACGAATCGGGCGAGGCTGCGGTCACGCCGGCTCAGGCCGAAATTCTCATGCAAGTGAGCGGCCTTCTCAGAGACGTCAAGGACGCCGAGATTCTCGTCGAAGGGCATGCGGACGACATGCCGATCGGCCCCGCGCTAAAGCAGACCTTCGCTTCGAATCAGGAGTTGTCCGACGCACGCGCGAACAATGCTGTCCGCTACCTGGTTGAGGATGGTGGGATTGATCCTGCCGCCCTGTCGGCGACGGGCTATTCAGACAGCCGGCCCATAGCCAGCAACGCGACGGAGGCAGGGAAGAGCAAGAACCGCCGGATTGAGATTACGCTTCAACCGAAAGAGCGGACTGAACTCGCGCCCGAGCCCTCCACCGGCCAAACGGCAGGAGACGCGGGACAAACGCTCCCACTCGAGGGACAGTCGGCCCCCCTGCGGTAACTTACCGCGTCGTTTCCCCCCTTCGGACAACTCCTCCAGCGCAACAACCAATCGCGGCGCTCGGCCTTTCACCTGATTGTCACCCTCGGACCGGCCTGGTAGAATGCCGCATGGCTCACGCCGTGAGTGTCTCTGAGTCCACCGGACTCAACCCTCCCACCCTCACGCATGCCGAATCGCCTGTCAGTGCGGAGGTGATTGTCCCCAGGCATCTGAATCGATCGTTCACCTACCTGATTCCCGCTCGGTTGCAAACCAGGATTCAGGTGGGAAGCCAGGTCTTCGTTCCCTTCGGCCCCAGCACGCTCCACGGTGTGGTGGTGTCGATCTCGTCACATCGTTCCGAACGTGGTGAACCCGCCCATGAGACCGGTGGTCTCAGAGAACGCCGCCTGCGCGAGATTGCGTCTCTCCTCGACGAGACGGCAGATGGAGCCTTGTCACCGCAGCTCCTGCATTTGACTCGTCTCGTCGCCGAGCGTTACCTGGCGCCCTGGGGGCAATGCATCCGGTTGATCCTCCCAGCCTCCCCGCTGGCCACACGGTCTCTTCGCTACGCCCTCACGGAGTCCGGCCGGAAGTCAGAGGGACAATCGCGGCGGCTCTCCTCAACGGCCCGCGAGCTACTGAAGCGACTCGCCGACGCACCCAACGGATTGACCCTTGCCTCACTCCGGCGGACGATCACGGGTCCGTTGACCCAGACGCTGTCAAATCTCAGGCGTCGAGGCTGGGTGCGCGCAACCGTCCCCAAGCCGGAAGAGCGCGAGGGTCGTCCGACCAAGATCGATCCTCCGACAACCCATGGCGCCGTCCCGGCTCGGTCGCTGCCACTGCCCGGCCACCACCTGGAGCCTGCCGCCGTTCCACCACGTCTCCCACTCTGGTGGGACCGTCTGCGGGTCGCACTCAACACCACTCGCCATGCGGCGTTCCTCCTGCAAGCCCCTTCCGCGATCCGCTCGGCCTGCCTGTTCCAGGCCGCTGAAGAAACGCTCGCGCGGCATCGGACGGTGCTGATCATCGTCCCGGAAATCGTCCGCGCGTCCGGAATCGCCGCGCGCGCCGAAGCACGTTGGGGAAGCCGGGTTCAACTGCTCCACAGCGGACTGCCACGCGCCGCGCGCGCCGAAATCTGGCGCCGGATCCATTCAGAGTCGGTCGGCGTGGTCGTCGGGACACGGTCAGCGGTCTTCGCCCCGCTGGGCTCCCCCGGGCTCATCTGGGTGGAAGACGAGGAGGACCCCTCCCTCAAAGAGGAGGAAGAGCCCCGTTACCATGCTCGGGAGGTGGCCTGGATGCGCGCCCGTCAGCACGACGCGGTGCTCGTACTGGAGTCAGCCCATCCTTCCTTGGAAACCCGAGCTGCGATGGAACCCCTGAACCTCGACATCCTGGTGGAGAGTGCGGCCAGTCCTGCCATCCAGACAGTGGACCTCCGGCGGCTTCCTCATGGGGCGCTGCTCTCAGAACCCATGATCGCCGGCATCGGCGCCGCCCTGGAGACCAGAGCGGGAGCGGTCCTGTTCCTGAATCGCAAGGGCTTTGCCCCCGCCCTACTCTGCCGGGACTGTGGCGTCTCGCCACGCTGCCAGCGGTGCAGTGTGGCGCTCACGTTTTATCGACGGGCCGCCCGCCTGGCCTGTCACTATTGCGGTGCGTCGTGCCCGCTCCCGGATACTTGTTCCGCCTGCGGCGGTGCGCGCATTGAACCGGTCGGCTTCGGAACCGAACGGGTCGAGGAAGAGATTCGGCGCCTGTTTCCCCACGCCAGGATCGGCCGGTTGGACCGGGACATCGCGCGCACGCCCGCCCAGGCCGAGGCGATTCGCCGGCTGGCAGCGGGCAACGAACTGGATATCCTGATCGGGACCCAGATGCTCTTCCAGGGGCCTCCCTTGCGTCGCGCGGGGTTCGTCGGAATTCCCCATGCCGATGCCGGCCTGCACCTGCCTGACTTCCGGTCGGCCGAGCGGACCTATCATGCGCTGCTCGATGCGGTGGCGCTGGCTCGTCCCGGCGACGCGGGCGGGAAGGTGGTGCTCCAGACCTATCTCCCGACCCATCACGCCATCGCGGCGGTGGTCACGGGCAACCCCGCTCTTTTCCACGAGCAAGAGGCGGCCTTTCGCAACGCGCTTGGCTACCCGCCCTTCGCGCACCTCATCAACCTACGAGTCTCCGGGAAGAACCTCGGGCGAGTCCGAGAGGCCGCTCAGCAGTGGGCCAGGACGCTGATGGCTGCCAGCTCTCGCGAACGAGCCGCAGTGGGTTCGCCGACCGCGAGCAAGAGCGCGACTGATGACATCATCATCTTAGGTCCGATCCCGTCACCCGTGGCGCAGCTCCGAGGGCGACATCGGTGGCAGTTGCTGGTGAAGTCGGGCAATGCCCAAGCGATGAGGCAGGCGGTTCGGGCTTCACTCGAGGAACTGGAAAGGGAAGACGGGAGGGGTGGGCTGAAGTTTGAAGTGGACGTGGATCCGGTGGAGATGGTGTAGCCCTCCCTCGTCACTCAGTGGGCTTGTCCCTCACCCATCCTCGCTTCCTCCTCTTTCTGTTTCATTCGCTTGAAGAGACCGTACGAGAAGGTCAGCCAAAAGATTGCTGAAAAGAGTCCGAAGAGCAAGGCGGTGAGGATCAGCCCCATCTCCTGCTCGGTCGGCTCGGTGGCGGTCATCCTGACCCGGACCATGGTGACGACCGGCCACGTCAGGCTCTCCAGACCGAGGAACAGTGTCACCCACGCCCAGATGGCCGCGATCGTGGAACCCTGCCAGATGAGAAATCCGGCAACGAGGAGCCCCGACACCACGGCCAGAGCGGGCGGGATTTCCCCCCAGATGAGCCAGAACCCCACCGTCACCACGAGACTGCCGAGCACCGCATTGAGGTGGACGATGCCCATACTCCCTGTCATCATTCGCCAGCAGGGTGCGAGAACAAGCCGGAAGAGAGTGTGAAGCGTTCGATATTCGAAGTCAATGCATCTGGTCGATGGAGCCACATCGATACGGGCACCGGGCATCGGACCGGCTGGATGGAACCGGGCGGTGCGTGAGCTTTTGCGCGCCGGCTGATCAGCCGCTCAGGCCCGGAAGAAGAGTCATGAGATGGAACTCAAAGATTTCCTTTGGAGCCTGATCATCATCTATGCCTTCGCACGGGTGATGGCCGAACTGGCCGCTCGGCTTGGGCAGTCGGCGGTCCTGGGCGAGCTGCTGGCCGGCGTGGCCCTCGGGGGAAGCGTACTGAACCTCGTTCAGGCCACAGACACCCTCAAGCTGCTGGGCGAGGTGGGCATTATCC
>Ga0209376_1001269_pt1 | contig 25797 bp, 19 predicted proteins | sample GraSoiAngelo_134_FD_185891 | JGI IMG/M metagenome (GOLD analysis project Ga0209376, IMG submission 185891) | Grasslands soil microbial communities from the Angelo Coastal Reserve, California, USA - 14_0929_05_30cm (SPAdes) (version 2) | ecosystem: Environmental > Terrestrial > Soil > Grasslands ... | reverse complement strand
GGATGCCCTGGCGCAGGGAGCGTAAGATCGACGAGTTGGGCTCCTGCGTCATGAGCGCGGCGACCTCGCGGCGGAGCTTCTCCCGCTCGCTCTTGCGCGAGGCGCGCGGCTTGCCGCCGGCGCGCAGTCGCTCCAGCAGCGCTTCCAGCGTAGCCTTCGCGTCGCCGACGAGGCCGGAGGTCTTCTTGTGGTTGCGACCGATCTCGTCAGGGTCGGCGTCGATCTGGATCACCGGCAAGTCCGGCGGGAACATCGCGATCGCGCAGCGGGTGCCGACGGCCAGGACCACGTCGACGCCGTCGAGGTAGCCGCGCAGCGGGCTCTTCGGGAAGAGCCCGGCGCCGAGCGAGAGATCATTCGCGTCGCTGATCGCGCCCTTGCCCTCGGCCGTCTCCACCACGCCGGCCTGGAGGTGCTCGGCCACCGCCGCCAGCGCCTCGTGAGCGCCCGAGAGGTGGACGCCGCCGCCCGCGTAGATCGCGACTCGCTCGGCGCGCAGCAGCGCCTCGGCGGCCCGGTCGACCTCGGCGGCCGGTGCGCCGGCACGCGGCGGATGCGCTCCCACGGCCGGCAGCGTCAGCTCGACTTCTTCCTCCATCGTGTCCCAGGGCATGTCGATCGCGACCGGGCGCGGCCGACCGCTGCGGAGCTGGGCGAACGCCTCGCGCACGATCCCCGGCGCGTCCGCGACCTGCGTGATCGTGCGACGCCATTTCGTGGAGCCGGCCAGCGCGTCGAGCTGGTCGTCGAGCTCGTGCAGCACGCCGATCTTCTTGCCGATCTGGTTGCGCGGGATCTGTCCCGCGATCATCAGCACCGGTGAGGAGGCGGCGTACGCGGTGTTGAGACCGGCGGAAGCGTTGAGGAGCCCGGGCCCCGGCACGGCGACGGCGACGCCGATCCCACCGCCGGCGCGCGCATAGCCGTCGGCCATGTAGGTCGACGAGCCTTCGTGTCGCACGGTGATGAAGCGAATCGGCTCGTCGCGGAACGCGGTGACGATGCCGTAGAGCTGGACGCCGGGCAGGCCGAACGCGACCTTGACGCCTTCACGGGCCAGAGCTTTCACGATCGCTTCGCCGCCGGTCATCCGCGCCATCGCCGGTCCTCTCTCAGAGCCGCTGGTTCGGGTTAGAGCCGCAGATTATCACGTTGCCTCGGCTCCCCGCTCGCGGGGGTCCCATCGTACACTACCGCCCGATGCCCGAGCTTCCTGAGGTCGAAGCCGCGCGGCGGCTGCTCACGCGCACGGCGGTTGGACGGCGCATCGTCACGGTCAACGTCGTGCGCGACCCGATCGTATTCCAGGGCGTGAGCCCGGCGCGCGTGCGGAGGGCGCTGCTCGGACGCCGAATCCTGGCGGCACGGCGGCATGGCAAGCATCTGTGGCTCGAGCTCGACGGCCGCCCCTGGCCCTGCATCCACTTCGGGATGTCCGGCGAGATCGAAGTCCGTGGCCAGCGCCGCGGCCGATTGATGACCGAGGGCCGTCGCGCGAACCAGGACGTCTGGCCACCGCGTTTTCTCCGCCTGCTCCTCGCGCTCGACGACGGCACCGAAGTCGCGTTTCGCGACGCGCGCCGGCTCGGCCGCGTGCGCCTGCGCCACGACCCGCGCGCGGAGCCGCCGATCAGCCTGCTCGGCTTCGACGCCCTCCACGAGCTGCCACCCCTACGTCGGCTCATCGCGCTCTGCGGCGAGCGCGCGGCGCCGATCAAGGCCCTGCTGCTCGATCAGTCGTTCTCGGCGGGCGTCGGGAACTGGATCGCCGACGAGGTGCTCTATCAAGCCCGCATCGACCCACGCCGGCGCGCGCACACGCTGACGGCGGCCGAAGTCGGACGCATCCGCGCCCAGCTACGTCTCGTCATCACCACCGCGGTGCGCGCCGGCGCCGACAGCGACCGGTTCCCCGCGAAGTGGCTCTTTCACACGCGATGGAGCAAGCGCGAGCGGCGTCCGATGACGGTGAGTGGCGAGCGCATCCGGTATCTCACCGTCGGCGGGCGTACCACGGCGTGGGTTGCTGAGGTTCAGCGCTAGCGTGTGTCGGGGAGCGGTCGGGCGTAGGATGACGGATCGACGGAGGGCTTGTCGATGGCGAACATCGCGCCGCTGCATCTGATGAGGTGGATCGAGGAGCACAAGGGCCACTTCAGTGGGCCAGTCGCGAACAAGGAAGTCTTTCCCGAGAGCGAGTTCATCTATCAGATCGTCCGCGGGCCGAACGCGCGGAACGACTTTCACATCGACCCCGGCGACGAGATCTTCTTCCAGCTCGAGGGCGATATCACCGTGCGCTGCATCGACGAGACCGGCACGCCGCGCGACATTCCCGTGCGTGAGGGCGAGGTGATGCTCTGCCGCGCCGGCACGCCGCACTGCCCGATCCGTCCCGCCGACACGTGGGGTCTCGTCATCGAGCGCAAGCGGAAGGCCGACGAGCTCGACAAGCTCGCGTGGTTCTGCGAGCGCTGCGGTGGGCGCCTCCACGAGGCGACCTTCTCGTGCGCGAACATCGAGGTGGAGCTTCGCGAGGTCATCCAGAAGTTCAACGCGAGCGAGGCCCTGAGGACCTGCCGGAAGTGCGGCGCGGTGCTCCCGGTGCCCGCGGGGGCCTAGACCGCAGAGCCGGCTGGGTCACCCCGCAGGAACGCCGCGACGCGTCCGGCCGCGGTCTTCCCCTTGCGGGTCATGACACGGATCGCCGTCTCCCACACGGCCTTCGTGACGGTCTTCGTAAGCTCCGCGACGACGCCACCGAGCATGACGGACGCTTCTCGGGTGGCCGCCTTCCGTGTCAGCTTGGGGCTCGGCAGGGGCATCCCCGAGCTGTAGCGCTTCGCGATGCAGCCAACCCGGAACGTGAGCAGCGCGTTCACGGTGCCCTGAAGCAGGCAATCGGCGAGCACCGTGGCGACCGGCGCGAGGACGTGTTCTTCACGAGACGCCTTCTCAAGTTGGTCAAATGACCGGGAAAGGCCGGATCGGTGTCCGACATCGGCGGGACCAGCGGCTTCGGCAGGCGGACGAACAGGAACAGTGGAACGCCGAGGCAGACCTGCTCGGCCATGGCACCGCCGCTGCCGGCGTCAGCGCCCGTAGTTGTCGATGAGGAAGCGCGAGATGCTGTGGCGCGACGGGAGCCCGGGGAGGTTCGAGCAGGGGAACCACCGCGCGTCCTCGAGCTCTTCCGGATCCACCTTGATCTCGCCCCCGGCGTAGGTCGCGACGAAGCCGACCATGAGCTGGCTCGGGAACGGCCAGTTCTGGCTGCCGACGTAGCGGATGTCCTTCACGTCCACGCCGACCTCTTCCTTCACCTCGCGCGCCACGGTGCTCTCGAGCGATTCGCCGTTGTCGACGAAGCCGGCGACGAGCGCGTAGCGATTGGGCGCCCAGCCCGCCTTCCGCGCGAGCAGCACGCGGTCGCCGTCGCGCACGATGACGATGATGGCCGGATGCAGGTGCGGGTAGTGCTCGTACCGGCAAGCCGGGCAGCGCTTGCCCCACTCGCCCTCCAGGCGCTCGGTGCGATCGCCGCAGCGCGGGCAGAAGCCGCTGGTCGTCTCCCACCAGAGCGCCTGCATCGCCATGCCGCCGAGCGAGAGCATGTCGTCGGGCAGCCGCGCCCCCGCCATCGGCACCAGCGTCTCGCGCACGTAGCCGTCGGGCACGGCGGCCTCGCGCGGGAGCGAGACCACCCAGCACTCGGTCTGGCCCAGCGTGCCGAGCCAGAACGGCTCGCTGGATCCGCCCAGGCCGGCAGGCCGCGCGCCCGTCGGAAAGCGAAAGCCCTCGCCGTCCGGCTGCACGATCAGCTTCTGGTCCTGGACGATGAGCCAGTGACCGCGCCGATCCGGCGGCTTCGTGCCCTTCTTGGCGGGGACGAACGACGCGCCGATGCAGTCGCGGTTGAACGGGAGGTTGACGGTGAGCGGTGTCGTCACGGTGTCCTCTCTCAGAACCCGAGGGTTCAGAACCCGAGCGCCCTGATTTCCGTGGGCTCGCCGGCGCGCGGGGCCGCCGCGGGCGCCGTCCCGAGCTTCTTGAGCGCGGGCATCACCTCGGTGGCGAACAGCCGCATATTGCGCTCGGCCTCGTCGTAGGGCATACCGGCGTACGAGAACACGCCCACGAAGTGGCTGTTGCCCACGCGGTCGCGCACGTCGAGGATCTTCTCGAAGCACTGCTCGGGCGTGCCGTACACCTGAAGGTCGGTGAAGTAGTCGATGACCTTGTCGGTGCCGTACTGCGCGATCTTCTCCGACATCTTGCCGTAGTACTCGTAGCCCTTCGTGTGGGTCAGGTGATCACCGGCGAACTGGTAGTGGTCGAGCACGGTCAGGTAGTAACCGCCGATCCAGCGGCGCGCCATCTCGCGGGCCCGCGCGGCGCTCGGGTCGCAGAAGGTCCAGCCGGCCGACACCGGCGGCGGCGCGTCCACGCCGTTGATCTCGCGGTAGATCCCCCGGTAGGTGTCGAGCTCGCGCGCGACTTCCGGCCACGGCTTTTGGGGAATGATCAGGAGGCCGACGCCGAGGCGAGCGATGATCGGCATCGAGTCCGGCGAGACGGCGGCGGCGTAGGCGCGGCCGCGGAACGACTTGAACGGCGCCGGCCGGATCGCCGCGCGGGGCTGGTGCACGAACTGTCCCTGGTACTCGCAGTAGCCGGTCTCGAGCCCGTGTAGCAGCATCTCGGCAGATTCGACGAAACGCTGGCGCGACTCGTCCATCGAGAGGCGGAAACCGTCGAACTCGACCTTGCCGGCACCGCGCCCGAGGCCCAGGATGAGCCGGCCGCCGGAGATGCTGTCGAGCATCGAGACTTCCTCGGCGACCCGCATCGGATCGTGCCACGGCAGGACGACCACCATCGAGCCGAGCTGCGCGCGCTCCGTGCGCCCGGCCATGTAGGTGAGGAACTGGAGCACGTCCGGACACATCGTATAGTCGGTGAAGTGGTGCTCGACGCCCCAGATCGACTCGAACCCCAGCGGCTCGGCGAGGTCGGCGAGCCTGAGCTCGTTGCGGTAGACCTCGCGATCGGCGCGCGCCTTGCCGGGATTCTGAAAGACGGCGGCCATTCCGACGTGCATAGGAGGCTCCCCTTTCGCCGTTGTATTATTGCGCCGATGAGCCCATTCGATCCAGCCCCCTTCGTGGAACGGCGCCAGCGGTTCGCGGCGGCGATCGGTGATGCGCTGGCCATCATCCCCGGCGCGCAGGAGCTCCGGCGCAACAACGACGTCAACTACGAGTTCCGGCAGGCCTCCGACTTCTTCTTCCTGACAGGATTCGACGAGCCCGACGCCGTCGCCGTCATCAATCCGGCCGACGCCAAGGAGCGCTTCGTGCTCTTCGTGCGCCCGCGCGACCGCGAGATGGAGATCTGGAACGGACGGCGCGCCGGGGTCGAGGGCGCCATCGCGACCTTCGGCGCGGATGCCGCCTACACGATCGACCGGCTCGACGACAAGCTGCGCGAGTACATGATCGACCGGCCGACGGTCTACTACCGCCTGGGCAGCGGCTCGTTCGACGGCCGGGTGACGCGGCTGATCTCCGAGCTGCGCGGAGCCCGCGCCCGCGGCTACGCGGCGCCCCTGCGCGTGGAGGATCCCGGGCCCATCCTGAGCGAGTTGCGACTGCGCCGCTCGGATGCCGAGCTGGCGCGCCACCGTCGGGCCTGCGAGATCAGCCGCGACGCGCACACCGAGGCGATGCGCTACGCGCGCCCCGGGCTCTACGAGTACCAGGTGCAGGCGGCGCTCGAGTTCGTCTTCCGCGCCAGCGGCTCGCCCCGCAACGGCTATCCGTCCATCGTGGCGTCGGGCGCCAACGCGTGCATCCTCCACTACACCGAGAACACGCGACGGATGGAGGACGGCGACCTGCTCTTGATCGACGCCGGCTGCGAGTGGGGCTACTACTCGGCTGACATCACCCGCACGTTCCCCGTCAACGGCCGGTTCACGGCCGCCCAGCGCGCGGTCTACGAGATCGTCCTGCGCGCCCAGCTCGCCGGCATCGCCGCCGCGCGGCCCGGGAACCGCTACGAGGCGATCCACGAGGCCGCGCGGCGTGTCCTCACCGAGGGGCTCGTCGCGCTCGGCGCGCTGCCCCGCGGGCTCGAGGAATCGCTCGCGATGCACCACTACCGGGAGTTCTACATGCACGGTACCGGCCACTGGCTCGGCATGGACGTGCACGACGTCGGCGACTACCGGATCGATCGGAAGTCACGCCTCCTCGAGCCCGGCATGGTGCTGACGGTCGAGCCGGGCCTCTACTTCGATCCCGGTCGCGAGACCGTCACCTATCATCTGCGCGAGTACGGCGAGGAGGAGATGTGGGAGCGCCGTCTCCGCCTCGGCGCCGCCACCGCCAGGAAGATGGAGGACGAGGAGAAGGCGAAGGCCGAGAAAGTCTCGCACGGCGTCCCCCGCGAGCTGCGCGGGATCGGCATCCGGATCGAGGACGACGTGCTGATCACCGATACGGGCTGCGAGGTGCTCACCGCGGGCACGCCGAAGACCATCGACGAGGTCGAGCGCGCCTGCGCGGAGCCGCCGCGGCTGCCGCGGCCCTGACGCGAACACCCGTTTCACCGCGGCCGAGGTCCACTGCGATGGTCCCTGACATCCCGATCGCGTGCTCGCTCTCCGACCCCGAGCTTCGAGAGCGCGAAGCCACCGTGCTCAGGACGTTCGCCGCCCATGTCCGCGGGCTCGAGGCCCGACCCGACGGTTACCTCATCGAGCTCGAGCCGACCGACGAGGCGATCGCGGCCGCGACCGCGGTGATCGTGGCCGAGCGCCTATGCTGCCCGTTTCTCCCCTTCGATCTCACGGTCGACGCCCCGCGAAAACGCGCGCAGCTGGCGCTGAGCGGTCCGCCGGGCACACGCGAGTTCCTCGCGACGTGGCTCGAGCCGCGCATCGGGCCGACGGGGACGCCGAACACGCGCGATGCGAAGACCGCCGCGCCGAGACAAGAACGCTAATCGCATCAAAGGGAATTCCGTACTGGATCCAGCGGGCCGACTACTCGGCCACCGACTATGACGCGGCGGAGGTGGCTGAAGGTCTCCGCGCCTTCGAGACCCACGATTGGCGCACCGAGCTGGAGCTCTACGGAGAGCTCGAGCGCGATGGATCCGACTGCTGCCCACCGGGGATCGGGTTCGTCGACCCCGACGGGGACATCCTCCATGTGTGTCTGGAAGTCGACGGGCGCGCAACGGTCCACTACGACTTCACGGCTCCCGGCAAGCTCTTCGGGCTCATCCCATGGTCCCGATGGCGAGTGGAAACCTGGAAGGGCGTGCCGCGGTCCGACGTGCTGGACCTGATCCGCTTTTTCTTCGACGGGCAGCGTGACTGGATGCTCCAGAAGCTCGGGACCAGCACCGCGGGGGATCGACGGTGACGTTCTGGTTCGCGACCGCCGACGATTGCCCGCTGCTCGCCGAGCTCAACCACCAGTTGATCCAGGACGAGGGCCATCGAAGCCGGATGCGGGTGGCCGAGCTCGAGCGCCGGATGCGGGACTGGCTCGCCGGAGACTATCGCGCGGTGCTGTTCGAGGAGCGGAGCGAGGTCGTGGCCTACGCGCTCTTCCGCGAGTTACCGGACGAGGTCTACGTGCGCCAGCTCTTCGTCGTCCGGCACCGGCGTCGCGAGGGGATCGGCCGCCGCGCGGTCGACACGCTGCGCACCGAGGTCTGGCCGAAGGACAAGCGGCTCACGGTGGAGGTGCTGGTCGCCAACGAGCGCGGTGTGGCGTTCTGGCGGTCGGTGGGCTACGCGGACTACGCGTTGACGCTCGAGATCCTGCCGGATTCCCGGCGGGACCAGTGACGGCTTGCCGATGAGGCGCTCGACCTCGACGGTCTTCAGTCCCCGTCAGCCGCCGAGCTCGTGGCGGAGAGCACCTTCAAGGGTGGGGTGCCGAAACGTAAAGCCGCTCGCCTGAAGCCGCGCCGGCATCACGCGCTGGCTCGTGAGCAGCAGCTCGTCGGCCATTTCGCCGCCGAAGGCGAGGCGCGCGGCGAAGGCCGGAACTCGTAGGATCGTGGTGGGGCGGCCGAGCACGCGGCCGAGCGTCCGGGTGAACTCGGCGTTGGTCACCGGCGTCGGCGCGACTGCGTTGACGGGACCGTGTAGCGGTTCGGTCGCCAGCGCGTGGTGGATCGCGCCGATCAGGTCCGCGAGGGCGATCCAGCTCATCCACTGGGCCCCGTCACCGATGACGCCACCGAGGCCGAGCCGGAACGGCGTCAGCATCTTGGCCAGGGCGCCGCCGGCCGGGCTCAGCACGAGGCCGATCCGCAGATTCACGACGCGGATCCCACGCGCCGTCGCGGGCGCGGTGGCCGCCTCCCACTCGCGGCAGACCTGGGCGAGGAATCCGGTGCCGGGCGGGCTGTTCTCGATGAGCACCTCGTCGCGGCGGTTCGCGTAGTACCCAATCGCCGACGCGCACACCAGAACGCGCGGCGGCGGCGTCGCGCGCGAGAGCGTGTGGGCCAGGCGCGCGGTGGCGGCGACGCGGCTGTCGCGGATCCGCGCCTTGCGAGCCGCCGTCCAGCGGCCGGCGGTCACGCTCTCGCCGGCGAGGTGGACCACCGCGTCGGCGATCGCGGAACGGGTCGGGGTGATCGCGCCGGTCGTGGGCTCCCATCGGAGCGCATTTTCGGTCCCGAGCGGCGCGCGCCGCACGATGGGGATGACCCGGTCGCCGCGCGCCCTCAGCGAAGACACCAGCGCCGAGCCTACCAGCCCGTTCGAGCCGGTGATGGCGACGATCACGCCATCGCGCCGCCGTCGACCGTGTAGATCGCGCCGGTCACGTACGCCGCGTCGGAGCTCGCCAGGAACGCGACGAGCGCGGCGACCTCCTCGGGCGAGCCGTAGCGTCGCATCGGGATCGTCGCGGTGAGCCGCTCGCGCCGCATCTGGCTGTCGAGCAGCTGGGCCATTGGCGTCTCGATCGGCGCCGGGCAGACGGCGTTGACGCGGATCCCGTGGCGCGCCAGCTCGAGCGCGGCGGAGCGCGTCATGCCCACCACTGCGTGCTTGCTCGCGGTGTAGGCGATGATGTTCGGCGAGCCGCGGAGCCCCGCGATCGAGGCCGTGTTGACGATGGCGCCACCGCCGCGCGCCCGAAGGAGCGGGGTCACGACCTTCATGCCCAGCCATACGCCCTTCAGGTTCACGGCGATCACGCGGTCGAAGACCTCCTCGGGGTAGTCGACGAGGGGCTTGAGGGCGCCGAGCACGCCGGCGTTGTTGAAGAAGATGTCGATCCCGCCGAACGTCTTGACCGCGGCGGTGGCGTAGCGCTCGACGTGGGCGAGCTTCGTCACGTCGGCCTCGACCGCCAGGACCTCGCCGCCTGCCCGCTCGACCGCCCCGACGCTCAGCGCAAGCGCGGGCGCCGCGAGGTCGACGAGTACGACGCGCGCGCCCTCGGAAGCGAAGCGCACCGCGGTGGTGCGTCCGATGCCGCCAGCGCCGCCGGTGACCACCACGACCTTGCCGGAGAAGCGCGCGTCCATAGTGTCAGGCGCCCCATCTTGCTCTTGGCGCCGGACCGACGCAAGCTTAGGGGCGCCATGACCGAGGACGAGGCCCTGGGAGCCCTACGCGGTAGCGACGCCGGCGCCGCCGCGCGCGCCGGAGCTCTGCTGTGGGAGATGTGGCACCGCTCCGGAGACCGCGAGCTGGACGCCCTGCTGCGCGAAGGCATCGCCACGATGGAGCGCCGTGATCTCGCCGAGGCGGAGACGATCTTCGCCCGCCTGATCGCCAAGGCGCCGGCGTTCGCCGAGGGCTGGAACAAGCGCGCGACGGTCCGCTACGTGGCCGAGAACTACGAGGGCTCGATCGCCGATTGCGAGGAGACCCTCAAGCGCAACCCGAACCACTTCGGCGCGCTGTCGGGCCAGGGACTCTGCTACATGGCGCTCGGCCGCCACCGCGAGGCGGCGGCGGTGTTCCGGCGCGCGCTGCTGGTGCATCCGCACCTGGCCAGCGTGCGCCAAAACTTGGCCGCGGCGCTCGGCGAAGCGGTGCGGGGCAACGGACACTAGGTCGTGCGCGCCGCAGGCCGTCGCGGGGCTGGGGCCCCGCCGGCCGAGGCGCGGCTACAACCGAGGTCGTGCGCGCCGCAGGCCGTCGCGGGGCTGGGGCCCCGCCGGCCGAGGCGCGGCCACAACCGGGGGAGCGACGGAATGATCGCGCAGACGGCGGAAGTGCGTGACGCGCACCGCTTCGACGTGACCGCGCTCGAGCGCTACATGCGCGGGCACGTGGAGGGCTTCGCCGGCTCGCTGACCGTCAGCCAGTTCCGCGGCGGCCAGTCGAACCCGACCTACCATCTGTCGGCCGGGGGGCGGGAGTACGTGCTGCGCCGGAAGCCGCCGGGCAAGCTGCTGCCTTCCGCGCACGCGGTCGACCGCGAGTATCGGGTGATCACCGCGCTGGGGAAGACGGGATTCCCGGTGCCCCGGACGTTCGCGCTCTGCGAGGACGACGCGGTCATCGGCACCGCGTTCTACGTCATGGACTGCGTCCACGGGCGCATCATCACCGATCCGGCGATCCCCGACGTGACCCCTCGCGAGCGCGGGCAGATCTACGACTCGCTGAACGACGTGCTGGCGCGCCTGCACACTACCGACTGGCAGGCGCTCGGGCTCGCCGACTTCGGGCGGCCTGGCAACTACTTCGCCCGCCAGATCCATCGCTGGACCCAGCAGTACCGCGCGTCCGAGACGGAAAAGATCGAATCGATGGAGCGTCTGATCCCGTGGCTGCCGGAGCACATTCCGGCGGGCGACGAGACCGCGCTCGTCCACGGCGACTTCCGGCTCGGGAACGTCATCGTCCATCCGACCGAGCCGCGCGTCATCGCCGTGCTCGACTGGGAGCTCTCGACGCTCGGCCATCCGCTCGCGGACCTCGCCTACTTCTGCCTGCCGTACCGGTTCACGCGCGAGTGGGAAGGGCTGGCCGACAAGAACCTGGTCGAGCTGGGCGTGCCGAGCGAAGGGGACTACGTCGCGACCTACTGCCGGCGGGCCGGACGCGCCACGATCGCCGACTGGGAGTTCTGCCTGGCCTTCGCGATGTTCCGGCTGGCCGCGATCGCCCAGGGCATCATGGGGCGCGTCGTCGCCGGCACCGCGAACGACCCGAATGCCCAGGAGCGCGGGCGGCGCGCCCGCCCGCTCGCCGACTCCGCCTGGAAGTTGATTGGGTGAGGGGCCTCGAAGGGCCGCTCACACTCCCCGGGGCGCTCCTCGATGTCAGCCGCCGAGCTTGGGCGCGTACGTCTCGTAGAAGGTGTTGGTGAGAAGCCCGGTCGGATCCAGCTGACGCTTGGTCGCGAAGAACTCCCTCACGCCCGGGTAGGCCCGCTGGAGCTGCGCCGCGGTGTAGTGCAGCTGGTACGGCAGGAAGAAGGTGCCGCCCACGCGTGCGGCCAGATCGATCAGGTCGCCGGTGAGCGCCCGCATCCGCGCGTCGCCCTCGGCATCGGTGGCCTGGTTCAGGTAGAGCACCACCGCGAACATGTCGGTCGGCGCGTACGAAAGCACGTTGTCCTCGCGGTGCACGACGCGCACCGACGCGTTCAAGAGGTTCGCCTCGTGGGTCCGGAGCGCCGAGCGCAGACCGTCGACGAACGCGACGAACTGCGCGCGCGGCACGAAGTACTCGTGCAGGATGTCGGTCTCGTCCTCGAGCGCGTTCTTGAGGTAGCGCACCGAGTCGTGCATCGGGTGGTTGCGCGACACCAGGCACGCCTCGCCCTCGCCGAGCGCCTGGTTCCGGCTGACCGGGCAGGATTCGAGCCTCGGCTCGACGTACTTCTCGGCGAACCACTTGAGGCGCATCGGCAGCGTGCCGTGCTTGGCGAGGTTGAAGACGAGCCGCCGGAGCTTCACCGCGCGCACGTCGCCGAGCGGGGGGATCTCGGCGCCGCGCACCTCGACCCGCCGGTAGGTGTAGAGAAGCATCTCCTCCAGGAACGACTGCGGGGCGGTCGAGAGGTGGCCGTACATCAGCTCGTACCGCTCCTCGCGGTGGATCTCGTCGGCGAAGACGGCGGGGAAGTCACGATAGTCGATGACCCGCCGCTCCGAGCGGTAGACCGGGTTGTCGGTCACCTCGAGGTCGGCCTCGAGGATGACGCCGAACAGGCCGTAGCCGCCCACCACCAGGTGGAACAGCCGCGTGTTCTCGGTCGGGCTCACGTTCTGAACGGTGCCGTCGGGGAGCATGACGCGCATCGAGCGGATCGTGCGCCCGACCGAGCCGGCCTGATGGTCCATGCCGTGGGCGTTCACGGAGATCGATCCGCCGACGGTGAAGATGTCGGTCGACTGCATCGCCCGCACGGCGAACCGCGGGTGCAGGAACTTCTGGATGTCGTGCCAGGTGGCGCCGCTCTGCACCGTCAGGGTTCGGCTTCGCGTGTCGAGGGACATCCGATTGAGCCGGGTCATGTCCAGCACGAGCGCGTTGCGCGCGAACGCCTGCCCGCCCATGCTGTGCCGCACGCCGGCGGTCGCGACCTTCAACCCGTTGTCGCGGGCGAACTGGAGCGCGGCGCGGACGTCGTCGATCTCGCGAACGGCCACGACGCCGTAGATGGCGGTGCGGCTCAGGCAGCTCGCGTCGTTCACGGTGCCGCCCCGCTGCACCCAGACCAGTGACGCGGGCGCCGAGGCCGGGCGATCGGGTCGGGCCGGGCTCGCGTCAGCGGGGGACACCGGAGGGCAATCCTTCTCGCCCACCGGATCCGCGGCGTAGAGGATCGCCTTGCGCAGGGCGAAGACGGTCACGATCACGAACAGGAGCAGGGCGATCACCAGCGGCCTGGCGAGCACTCGTTGGAGCCTGGTCCACACGATCACGGTGCGCTCCGTTCCACGCTCAGTAGTCGTAGAGGTGTTCGAGGATCACGCCGCTACGCTCCAGGCCCGCCAGGATCACGTGCAGCGAGGCCACGGGCGCCTTCACCGCGATCCGCTTGGCGGCCGGGTTCGTGAGGATCGGCGCGCTGAGCACGACCTCGCCGCTCGGAAACCGGTAGTCCCAGGCGCGGGGCGCGATCGCCGTCAGGACGATCGTCTCGTTGCCGGCGAAGTCACGGAACCGCACGCCTTGCTTCACCAGCAGGGCGACGACCTCGGTGAACGGCTCGTAGCGGGGAAGCCTGACGAGGTAAGAGCCCGGGCCGACGATCCGGACCCGCCGGACCCGGTCGTCGTCGAAGATCCGATCGGGCGCGTCCTCGACCCAGGCGTGGATCACGAGCTCTTCGGCGGCGTACACCGCGCCGGTGGAGCGGGCGATCATCCAGCCGTACACCGCCTTGATCCCGTACTCGGCGGTGAGGGCGAGCCGCCGCTCCCATTTGCGGACCAGGCCCTTGCCCAGGAGCGGCGTCTCACGCCAGAGCGCCGTCAGCGCGCTCGCGAACGGGAACTCGTACCACGGCGCCGTGTGCATGAACGCGCCGTACTCACCGGCGGTCCGCCGCGCGAACGCGTCTTCCTCGGTGTGATAGCCGGCGATCAGCTCCGTGAATCGGCCGACCGTGCGCTCGTACGCGCCGCGGACCGCGTTCTCGGCCGAGAAGCTGGTGCCGATGACGCCGAGCATGAGGTGGACACCCGTGTCGTAGCGGTAGACGCCCTTGGTGGCCCGGCACACGTCCGCGTAGTAGCTCCAGTACTGGCGGATCGCGCCGAGGTAGGGAAACTGGCTCGGCGGCCGCGACTCGAGGAACCGCGCGTACTCCTGGGTGCTGTAGACGATGTACCACTCCGGTAGCGCGAGAAAGGTCGGCGCCTCCTCGCGGAAGTACCCCTTCACGTCGGTGGTCGCGCGCCGCAGCTCCAGCGAGCGCGCGATCGGTTGGTTGCGCTTGGCGTAGCAGTGGACGCCGATGAACCGCACGGGAAACGCGACGGCGAGCACCGCCAGCACTGCGACCGTCGCGGCCGCCAGCTTGACGAAGGTCAGGGCGCGTCGCGGGCGTTCTCGCCTACGCTGCACCACGTGCGGGCGTGAGGCTCTTGCGGAACCCGAACACGAGCGCGATTCCGGCAAGCACGATGTGGGGCAGGTTCACCGCGAAGTTCTTCCCGCTGAAATCGGGCGTGCCCATGCCCTGCATGAAGATGCTCAGGTCGAGAAGTCCCCGGCTCTGCGTGAGGCCGATCACGGCGTCGAGTCCGTAGAGGATGCCCACCCACAGGAGGTACGTGCGAATCCAGTTCCGGGCCCGCAGGGCGACGACCGCGCCGACGAGGCCGGAGAGCAAATGGACGACGTCGTCGATGGGATCGATCTTGAACAGGCCGAACAGGAAGCCGTCGGCGTCCGTGAATCCGGGCGCGTGCGTGATGAGAAAAACGCCGACGAACCCCACCGTGTACACCCACGCGAGCGTCGTAAGCATCGTGTCGCCTCCTCTCAGCCGTCGCCAGTCGGAGATGAAGCGGCTCTGACGCTTTATAGCACACGTGGTCCGGACCGCCGCCATGCCGCGCGCGGTCACGGAACGACCTCGACGCTCACGTCACGCGCGTCGGCGCCGCCGGCGTCGTCGAGGACGCGCAGGGTGTAGCGGCCCGCTCGCGACGGGTGCCACGCGAAACTTTCCCCCGCGCCCGTCCGGCCGAGGAACCCCTGATCAGCGAACCAGAAGAGGGCGCGCGTCGAGTCGGTGGCCTGCAGATCGATGGCGATCGGCTGCGACAGCCGGATCGTGTAGACGGCGCCGCGCGATGGCGACGTGATCCGGGGCGCCGACGCGTCGGCCTCCGCGCCGCCGCGGCCGCACGGCATCGCGGGCGGCGGCTCGCGCCGGGGCAGGCCGGCCTCGCGAAAGAGGCGGAGCATGTCCGCCGGCCAGTATTCGAAGACCTCTCGCCGGGTGAAGGGCCCGTCCTCGCAGACCGCGCGGCCCGAGCGAGTGTCGACGATGACCGCGCGGTGCAGGCGGCTGACTCGGATCGGCGACTTGCCGGGAATGAACCACGTGGTCGCGCGCTCGCGGCAGTGCGCGTTCGGCAGATCGCCGCTGGCCCGGCACACCTCGACGCGCGCGACGTGGGGCGGGAGTGGACGCGGCCGCTCGCCCGGATCGAGCCCTTGCCCGCGGATCGCGTCGACCACGTTGAAGAACAGTGGCGCCGCGATCTTGACGCCGACCAGCGCCGGGTTACCGGCGCCGTCGAAGTTCCCGACCCACACGACGAGGGCATAGGGACCGAAGACGCCCACCGACCATGCATCGCGAAAGCCCCACGACGTGCCGGTCTTCCAGGCCACCGAGGGCGCCGCCGGCCGGCCCGTGTCGGGCCGCGGATTCGCGCGGAGCATGTCGAGGGTGATGAACGCGGCTTCGGCGCTGATCAGCCGCGTGGTGGAAGGCGGCGCCGGATCGCGCGTGTAGCGAAGGGCGCGTGGCTCGCCGCCGTTCGCGAGCATGGCATAGAGACGCACGAGCTCCTCGCCGGTGACGTCGCCGCCGCCGAGCACGAGGGCCAGGCCGTAGTGCCGCTCGGGCGCCAGCTTCGTCACGCCGGCGCTCTTGAGCAGCTCGTAGAGACTCGGGCGCGAGAGCCGGGCGGCCACGGCGACCGCCGGCACGTTGCGGCTCCGCACCAGCGCGTCCTGCACGCTGATCGGCCCCACGAAGCGGCCGTCGAAGTTCTCGGGGCTGAACGGGCCGAAGGCCGTCGGCACGTCCCTCAGGATCGTCAGCGGATGGACCAGACCCTGGTCGAGCCCCAGGGCGTACACGAAGGGCTTCAGGGTCGACCCCGGCGAGCGCTTGGCGAAGACTCCGTTGACCTGGCCGTCGATCGCGTCGTGGAAATAGTCGGCCGAGCCGACGAGCGCCTTGACCGCCATGGTGCGGGTGTCCACCAGGAGCGCGGCGGCGTTGCGGATGCCGAGGGGCCGCTGCGTCTCGACGTACCGGGCGATCATCCGCTCGACGGTCGACTGCAGGCGCGGGTCGATGGTCGACCAGATCTCGGTCTCCACGCCGCGTCTCGTTCTCAAGAGGGCCTCGACCAGGTGCGGCGCGCGGAAGGGCAGTGCGGTCGCCGACGCCGGAGCCAGCGGCAGCGCCAGGTCGGCTTCCCGGTGACGGTCGCGCGGGTGCCGCGAGACCCACCGCCGCCACAAGCGCTCGCGCGCGTCGACGAGCTCGCGCTCCGCTTCGCGCGCCGTCCCCTCCCGAGCCGGCGAGACTCGGCGGCGGGGATTCTGTGGGATGACGGCGAGGGTCAGCGACTCGGCCAGACCGAGCTCAGCCGCCCGCTTGCCGAAGTACACGAGGCCGGCGGCGCCGACCCCCTCGACGTTGCGTCCGAAGGGCACGAGGTTCAAATAGGCTTCGAGGATCTCGCGCTTGCCGTAGCGCAGCTCGAGCCACGCGGCGGCGCCGATCTGCCACAGCTTGCCGCCCACCGTACGGCTGTCGATCCCGTCGAGCCGCCTCGCCAGCTGCATCGTGATCGTCGATCCGCCCTGGCGCCGGCGGCCGAACCAGCTCGCGCCCGCGCTCCGAGCCAGCGCGTACGGATTGACGCCGGGATGCCAGAAAAACCACCGGTCTTCGTACAGCAGCACCGCCTCCCGGGTCGCCGGCGCGATCTGATCGAGAGGGACCCAGAGGCGGTACTGCTGGTCGGCGGCCAGCGTGAGACGGAGCAGCTCGCCGTTCTCCGCGAAGACGGCCGACGAGAACGTCGCCCGGCTACCCAGCGATGGCGCGGCCACGATGCGCGGCGCGACCAGTGCGGCGGTCGTGAGCGCGCCCACGACGAGCGCGAGCCGCCATCGGCCCCGGCGCGCGGGACGGCTCACCGGGACAGACGCTCGACCGTGATCTGTCCCGCGGGCGAGCGCGCCCGGACCGTGCGGTCGTACAGCGACTCACCGTACGCGGGCGGCACGACGAAGCGGCCGACGTTGGTGGCCTTGATCCGGTACGTGAACTCGGCCATGTCGGGGCCGACGGTGCCGTAGAGCACGACGCGCTCTTCGCGAATGTCGGCGAACTCCGCTGACCAGGTCCCGCCGCCGCCCAGCGGATTGGCCCAGCCCGGCCCACCGGACGTGCCGCCGATCGGGGTCGGGATGAGCACGGGCTCGAACCCGCCGGGCAGCAGATCGACCAGCGCGACGTCGCGCAGCGCGGGCCGGTCGACCACCCGGAAGCGCAGGCGCACGGTGATCTCTTCGCCGAGCCTCACCGACGTGATCGGCGTGCCGGCCGCGTCGAGATACTCGCGGAACACCTCGAGCCCCGACCGGAGCTCGCCGGCTGGCGGTGTGCGATCGAAGCCGGATTCGGTGACGGAGTAGAACGTCGTCAGCGGCTCGGAATTCGCGAACCGCAGCGTGGCCGTGTCGGACGCGAATGGCACGCGCGGCACGAGCGTGCCCGGCAATGCCAGGGACCGCGCGGCACCGTCACGCGGCACTTCCGTGATCGCGAGCTTGCCGAGGACGACCGGGCTCACCAGCGTGGCGTAGGCGTCGAGCGCCAGGATCGTGTAGGCCGCCGACAGCGTGTGGAAGCGTCCCTGCTGGATCGGCTTGATCATGTCCGCCAGCGTCGCCGCCGAGAGCGCCCGCGCCCGCTGCGGGAAGTGACGCGCGACGAGGTACAGGACCTGCGCGTCGTGCACGAGCGGGTCGTAGTACGACTCGTAGCGATACGGTGCGGCGCTCTGGCCGATCCGCTCGAGCGGCTTGTCGATGAGGCTCCCGGCGAGGCGCTCCTGCTTGAGGAGCTGATAGCTCGCCGCCAGGTATGCGGCCGCCAGGTCCGCCGGCCAGTCCTTCGGATACCTGTCGTCGAGCCTCTCGCGCAGGCCCGTGAGCATGGGTGTGGTCACGATCCCTTGCCGGGTCAGCAGATAGGCGGCGTAGGCCCGGGTCCGCGCCTGCGCCAGATCCTGCGCCGGAATGGTCCCGAGCTGCTGCAGGTACGCGTTGCCCTTCTGGATCATGTCGGCGGGAACGTACTCGTCCCGCTCGGCGGCCTCGAGCAGGAGGTGCACCGCGTAGACCGACGCGAACTCGCTGGCCTGCACCGACGCGGTCCACAGGCCGAAGCCACCCTCGGCGTTCTGGCGCGTGCGCAACACCCGAACGGCATCCGCGAAGTTTCGGCCCGGCGTGAGCCCCGGCCGGGGCGGCGCCAGGAGCTCGGGGCGGCGCGCGAGAACCACCTGTGGCATCGCCTTGCTCACGAGCTGCTCCGTGCACATATGGCCGAAGGCCACGAGATAGGTGCTGAGGCCATGGGCGAGAACGAGCGGGAGGGGCGAGATGGCCGCTTCGAGCTGCCGGTGCTCTCGGTGGAGGTCGCGCTGCACCGGCACGTCGATCGAGCCGGTGAAGCCGCCGGCGGTGACGATCGTGTAATGCGGCGTCGCCGGGCGCACGGACACGTCGGTGTCGAGCGCCGCGCCGTAGGGTCCTGAGCCGGCCGTGAAGCTGAGCGTCGCCGACCCCAGGCGCGTGTCGGCTCCCATCCTGGCCCGCACGCGGAACGTGGCGACCCCTTCGCGCAACGCGCCGACCCTGAGCGAGTGCTGCGCGGGGCCTGCGACCTCGAGGTGCGGCGTGGTCGAGAGCGCGACCGTCACGGCCGCGTCAGGCCCGGATGCGCGCACGTTGTTGGCGACGCCGACCGAGACGTCGAACTCGTCGCCGGGTGCGACCGCCACCGGCGCGTTGGGCGACAGCACGAAGTCGCCGCGGACCAGGGACTGCACGCTGGCCACGCCCAGGCTCGTGTCGTTGACGGCCACCGCCATCACGCGCAGCGCGCCGTTGAAGGTTCCCGGCACCTGGTAGACGAACTCGCGCGAGCCCTTCACGTCGACGACGCCCGACCAGAAGACCACCGGCGCGTCGCGTCGACGCTTGAACGGGTTCAGGTGTCGGCCGAGCTCCGCTCCCGCGTCGCCGCCGGGCGCCGCGGCGCTCATGATCCGCTTGAACTCGGGCAGGATCAGGTCGAGGATCTGCGCGGTCCGCACCTCGAGCATGCGCTTGCGGAAGAAGTGTCCGAGCGGATCGGGCGTCTGATAGCGGGCGACCTGCAAGATCCCCTCGTCCACCGCGAAGACGACCGCGCGGGCCGGCTGGGTGGCCGCGAGCGTGATCCGCAGCGGTTGTCCCGGCTGCACCGTCTCGGCCGCGGTCAGCGTGAGCGTATTGGTCCGCTGGGCGAGGCTCAGCGTGAACGGCACGACGCCGAACGAGAGCGGGCTCATGAAGATCTCCTCCGACGCCGGATCGCGGACGTAGTGCACGGCGACGTAGCCGTTGCCCTCGAAGTCGCCCGGGATCCGGATCCGCTGCACCGAGCCCAGCGTCGAGCTCTTGAACCACTGATGGGCGTAGACGCGCTCGCGCTCGATGGTGACGAGGCCGGCACCGGCGTACGGGGCGCGGATGCTGACCTCGATCTCGTCGCCGGGCGCGTAGTCCTTGCGGTCGAGCGCCAGCTGCAGCTCGGCGCTCCGCTCGAGCGAGCGGGTGACGTTGGCGTGGCCGGTCACCGTGTACTCGATGCGGTTCATCTCGAGCCCCTGCGCGTCGCGGACGACGTACGCGAAGCTGCCGGCACGCGTGGTGGCCAGCGCCAGCGACAGGCCGGCCGCCCGGATCGCGAGCGGCTGCTCGGTGATCGTGATCTCTTTTCGCCGCGACTCGTACTTGTACGTGTTGTTGGCCTGCCGGGTCAGCACGGAGACCCAGGCGCGTTCGACCAGCACGAGCTTCAACCCGCTCACGGCGGTCTTTCTGGCGTTGGGATCGATGGCGATCACCGAGACCGTGCGCTTCGCGCCCCGCGTGACGTAGTCGAGCGGGCCATCGGGCTTGTAGCCGACCAGGAACGGCAGCTCGGAGACCAGGGCCGCCGTCTCGGCGGAGACGCTTCGCCCGCCTTCGGGCTCGAACGCGCGCGCCAGGAAATGCAGGTGATACGTCGCCCGGGCGTAGCGGTCGAGGCGGAGCTCCAGGTCGGCCTCGCCGCGCTCGTCGGTCGTCGCCTCGCCGAGCGGATTGCTGTAGCCCTCCCTGGCGCGCTGCGGGTCGAAGAAGCTGTAGCCCGCGTGGCTCCGGAAGGCCGGGAACGCCGGCGAGAGCGTCAGCACCGCTTCGACGCGACGCTTCTCCGCCGGCGTGCCGAAGAGGTTCTGCACCCGGACGCGCGCGGTGAGCCCGGACGGGCTCAGCCAGCCCTCGGCGGTGTCGCGGGACAGCGCGGCGGTGATCTTCATGCGATCGGGCAGGAACTCCTGCACGTTCACGGTGGTCGATCCGATCTGCTGGTTGGGCTTGCCGTCCTTCACGATCGAGAGCGTGACGGCGTAGGCGCCGGTGGGCGAGCTCTCGACGGTCTGGTGCGACAGGTCGCTGAAGCCGCCGGCGCCCAGCGCGAGCTTCTCGCGCTTGACCGTCAAACCGCGTGGATCGACGACCTCGACCTCCAGCGGCAGCCCGACGAGGCTCTTCACCCATCCCGCGGCCTTCACGATCGCGGCCACGTGGATCGTGTCGCCCGGCCGGTAGAGCCCTCGATCCGAGAACAGGTAGGCGCTCAGCTGGTCGGGGATGCGGGCGTTCTGGACACCGCCCACGTCGAAGCGCGTGAGGTCGAGCCCGCGATCGGAGCGCGTGAGCGGCAGGAAGCTCGTGTCGTCACCGCGACGCACGACGTACATCAGCGCCGCACGCTCGCGGGTCAACCCGTCGAGCCTCGGGAACTGCGCGCGCCCGGTCGCGTCAGTCGGGCGCGAGAACGCGACCAGGCCGTTCTTCCCGATGACGTCGACGGTCGCCCCGGTCACCGCGTTGCCGGAGTGAATCGACTGGACGAAGACGTCCTGGGCGCCGTCGAGCGCCTTCTTGACGAGGATGCCGAGATCGGTCACGAGCACGAGCCGCCGGTCGCTGTAGCGCCCGTCGAGCCCCCACCGCTCGCGGTTCCATCGCGGGTCCGCGCCACCCGGCTCGGCGTCGGTCGGACGATCCATCGCCGGGTCGTAGCTCTGGACCGTGAGCAGGAAGACGCCGCGCCGCTCGGCGCCGTCGGCCCTCAGATATTCCGAGAGGTCGAGCGCGTGGTAGTGCGGGCGCCCGCGTGGCAGGTTCGGCAGCGGCACTTTGCGCTCGAAGCGCTCGACCAGATTGTCGGATCCGAACTGGTTGCCGAACTGGGGGTGGGCGAAGTCTCCGAACGATTGGGACACCAGGTGCTGGAGCTGCGAGGGCAGCACGCGACCGACCTCGATGCGCAGGCCGGGAAGATCGCGGACGAGAATGGCGACCTTGCGCTCGCCGCTCACGGCCAGGAGCGAGCCCTGGCTGAGGATCTTCAGCTCGGGCGGAAACGGCGGCACCCGCACGAGACGCTGCATCCGGTCGCCCAGCAGGTAGCCGCCGAAGCCGCGCAATCCCCGCTCGACCTGGACGTACACGTAGCGCCCGACGTCGGCGCGGTACTTGAACGAGTGCGTCTCGACGTTCTCGCGCTCGGCGGCGATCGGATCGAGCGTCAGGCGTGTGCTCGCGGCGAGGATGGCGTCGGTGATCTCGGCCGGGTCGCGCCAGTCGTGGATCTTTTCGCGCGGATCGCGAGGCTCCGGGTGCTGCACGGGCAGGACCCACGCCGCGATCCTCTTCTGCATCTCGTTCTCGTGGGCCGCGGCAGACAGCTCCACGACGAGGACCTGCTCCTGCTCACCGGCGACGCCGCTGACGACGGCGGGCCCGACGGTGTTGACCCGCAGGCTGTAGAGCCCGGGGATGGTGATCGTCTGCGTCGGCGCGTAGTCGGCGGCCTTGCCACCGCGCGCCGCCACCACGCCCTTGTGGACGGTGACCGTCAGCGTCGTGCTCTCCCGAGGGATCGGCAGAGCCGCCGAATGGATGTAGGCGTTCAGCCCTAGCTTGTCGTAGCTGATCGTGAACTTCGTGGTCTGCCGCCCCACGCCCAGGACGCCGGCCGACTGGCCGGCGAGCCTGAGCTCGATGCGCTTCTCCAGCTCGGCGGCGTCGACCGGATGGCTGAAGCTCAGCCCGATCACCGCCTTCTTCAGGGCGGGGTCGACCGGGTCCTGGAAGAACTCCGCGTTGGCCAGCGTCAGCACGAAGAGAGGTGCTTGAAAGGTGAACCAGCGCTCGGCGAGGCGAACGTCTCGCGTGAAGGCGCGTTTGTCGAACGTCACCGTGTACTGGGCGCCGATCGGCCAGTCGTCCTTCGGCTGGAACCCGAGCGTGGTGTCCGACGTCCAGCGCCAGGTTCCTGCCAGCGCGGGGCTCATCGCGATCCCGCTCGACACGTCCTTGCCGACGCCGGAGAGCGGAGCGACTGATCGATGAAACGTGACCACGAGGGGGTTGGGCTTCTTGTCGCTCTCGATCTCGGTGCGCTCCGGCGCCTTCACCGTGTACGTGACAACGACCGGCCGCGGCCGAGCCTGCCACCAGAGATAGCCCCACGACCCGCCGACGGCGAGGACGAGGATCGCCCCGGACAGCGCGCCGGTGAGCCGGGGCCGCGCCGCCAGGCGCCGCGCGGTGAGGCTGACCAGCTCGACGAGCCGGCGCAGCCAAACGGGCGCATCCCAGGTCACGCGGCCGAACAGCGCCGCCGTCGACGCGCGTAGAACTCGCCAACCCAACCCGAGCGCAGGGCGGAGACGCATGATCGGCCCTCAGAAGGTGGCAGTGCGCGCCGCAAGCCGTCGCGGGGCTGGGGCCCCGCCGGCTGAGGCGCGGCTAGAAATTCTAGTGCGCGCCGCAAGCCGTCGCGGGGCTGGGGCCCCGCCGGCCGAGGCGCGGCGACAGATCCTGGACGACGCGGAGCCGCGGTGCGTGGCCGGACCGCTGAAGCTCTCCGCCCCGGCGGCGACGGCCGCCGAGGCGGAGATCAGAACGGCGCCCATGGAGCCGACTACCGGTCGCCCGCGGGCGACGCGGCGTCGGCCTGCGCCTGGTCGCCGCCCTTCGTCGCCGCCACCGTGGTGGTGGCGGGGATGGACGCGGCGAGCTTGCGGAACTCGAGGTGAACGCGACGGTTGAGCTGCTGGCACTCCGCGCTCAGGTCTTCGCACAGCGCGCCGTCCGCGCCGATCGTTACCAGCCTGATCGAGGCCTCGGGGACGCCAAGCTCGACGAGGAACTGCTTGACCGACTCCGCGCGCTTCTGGGCCAGGGCCTTGTTGTACTCGGCCGGCCCCTGGCGGTCGGTGTGGCCGTGGACGAGTACGACCCATGCGTTGGTCAGATCCATGAGCCCGGCCGTCTCCTGGAGCACCTTGACGGCGTCGGCGCGAAGGCGGGTGCTCTTGAAGTCGAAATAGACGTCGGTGTGGAACACGCCGGCGGGCGGCGCGGGCACCGCGACCCGCGAGGCCTTCGGCTCGGCGGCCGGCTTCACCGCGACGACGCTCGCCGCCTCGACCTCCACTCCTCTCGAGTGGATCCAGTACGTCCCGATGGCTCCGGCGACGACCGTCAGGAGGATCCCGACGAGGATCGCCAGCTCCTTCGCGCCCCCGCTCTCGCTCGTCTGCTGCTGAGTGTTGGCCATTGTCCTTCCCCTCTCTCTGTCTCGAGACGTCCTCGCGTCTCGGTGATCGGGCGTCCGGCGCCGCCCCGTGCGGACCGTGCCCGGCTGAGGCGAAGAGCAACGCACACGCCAGGCGCTACGGGCGATGCCGGGAGAGGAAGAGCGCTAATGGCGTCGCGAACTTGGCGCTGGAGCGAGTGAGCGAGAGGGATCAGCTGGGTGCGGGGCTTCCCCGCATCCCCGCATGAGCGGTGGCCCGTCCCCGCGAGGGATCAGACCTTGGCGGGCGCGCGGCGGTCGAAGTGCTGTCGGACCAGCAGCTCCAGGGAGCGGAAATGGCGCTCCGGCAGGTTCTTGAAGCGCCGGCGGCAGGCGACGATCGCCTCATCCGCCGATTCGAATCGCTCGATCGCCCGGAGCAGGTGCTCGTGGTATTCGCGGAGCTTCAGCTCCACGGTGGGGCCGAGGACCGCGTCGCCGGCCAGGGCCAGCGCCGCCCTGGTCCGGTCGCCGCCCGAATCGACCAACGCCCGAAAGCCCAGCCCCTTGAGCCGCTGGGTAACCGTGCTCCGGTCCCATCCGAGCGCCCGCGCTGTCGCCTGCATGTCGAAGCCGTGCTGTCGGAGGGATGCCAGCACCGCGGTATCGCCGCCCGGGTCGTCCCGCGTCGGCTCGTCCGAGGGCAGGCGAAGGTCGTCGACGGCGATGGTTGTGCCGTCGGCGAGGGCGACGGCCTGGCGGAGGCAGTTCTGGAGCTCCCGGACGTTACCGCGCCACTCCCCGCGCTCGAGCGCGGCAAGCGCTGCCTCGGTCAGCTCTCGATGAGGGCGCCCGAGCTCGGTCGCGGCCTCGCGCTCGAAACGCGCTGCCAGCAGAGGGACGTCCGGCCGTCGCTCGCGGAGGGGAGGCAGTCGCAGCACGAGTCCCTTCAGCCGGAAATAGAGATCCTCGCGGAACCATCCCTCGGTGATTCCGGCTTCGAGGTCCCGGTTGCTCGCCGCGACCACTCGCACGTTCACCGTGGTCGGCCGCGTCGCCCCGACTCGGTAGAAGCTCTTGTCCTGGAGCACTCGCAGGAGCTTGCTCTGATGCTCCGGACGCAGCTCGCCCACTTCGTCGAGGAAGATCGTTCCCTGGCCCGCCTGCTCGAAGAGCCCCTTGCGGTCGGCAATCGCGCCGGTGAAGCTTCCCCTGACGTGGCCGAACAGCTCGCTCTCGAAGAGCTCCGGAGAGATCGCGGCCATGTTCACGGCGACGAAGGGCCCATCGGCTCGTGGGCTCAGGTGATGGGCGGCTCGCGCGAACAGCTCCTTGCCGGTCCCGGGCTCGCCCGCGATCAGGATCGGCAGCGTCGATCTCGCCGCCTTCTCGAGGTCCCGGAACACCGCCAGCACGACCCGGTCGCGGGTGACGATCCCCATCCGCTCGCACTCGCTTCGTAGCCGCTCGAGCTCGGCGTCGTCGAGCGGTGCGACTCGGCCATCGCCGAGAGTCCGCGACTCGCGCTCCAGCCGCTCGAGTCGGGCACGAGTCTGCTCTTCCTGCGCGCGGGCGGTCGCGAGCTGCGCCCGCAACGCTTCCTCGGCCCCGGTCGAGCGCGCGGCCGCGGCGCGCGCCGCGTCGAGATCCTCCTCGAGGCTCTCCACCGAGGATTCCTGGCTGACCAGCGCCTGCCGGATCGCGGCAATCTCGCCCTCGAGACGGCCGATGCGGCTCGAGGAGGTGAAGTGGCTCCACACCAGCGCGGCGGCCGAGGAGACGAGGAGGGCCAGCAGCGGCGTCGCGAGCGGCAGCAGGAATCCCGCGAGCGAGGCCGAGAGCGTCAGGCCCGCCAGATACGCCAGCACGAGGGCGCCGACGGCGATCGAGGCCTTCCACGACCGGAGCGACAGCCAGAGCCACGTCGTCAGCACGGCGAGGACCGCGGTGCCGAGCATGGTCGACGCGATCGACGTCTCTCTGAGCCACGAGCGGGTCAGCGCGGCGTTGAGCAGGTGCGCCTGGATCATGGTCTCCGACATCGGGCCGAGCGGCGTCCGCTCCAGGCGGGCCGCGGGCTCGACGAGGAGCAGCACGATCCGATCCTCGACCATGGTCTGGAGCGCCGTCTGGAGCGCCTCGGCGCGCCGCTCCTCGATCGCCGCCCATACCTCGCTGA
>Ga0209376_1001263_pt1 | contig 25874 bp, 22 predicted proteins | sample GraSoiAngelo_134_FD_185891 | JGI IMG/M metagenome (GOLD analysis project Ga0209376, IMG submission 185891) | Grasslands soil microbial communities from the Angelo Coastal Reserve, California, USA - 14_0929_05_30cm (SPAdes) (version 2) | ecosystem: Environmental > Terrestrial > Soil > Grasslands ... | reverse complement strand
CTTCTCCTCCTTGTACGACTTCTCCAGCTCCTCCCAGACCTTCATCTTATCGGCTTTTTCTTTGGACAGAATCAGATTTCCTTCGGCGTCCTCCCGCTCTTCGATATACACCTGCATCCGATCGTTGACCTTGAGGGCTTGCAGCTCCTCGTTCGAAAACTGGTCGGTCGGGATGATCCCTTCCGACTTATACCCAATATCCACCACTACCTTGTCCTTGCTGATCGCGACGACCCGGCCCTCGATGATGCTGCCCTCCTCAAAATTCCTAAACGTCTCTTCGTACAGGGCGGCCAGGGTTCCGCGATCCAACTGCTCTTCGGTTTGTTTCGACCCCATGTTCATTCGCGCTATTCCAATCCTCCGACGACGGTCGGTGCTGATTGTGGACTCAACTCAGCTCTCACTCAGCGTTGTGAGACTGAGCTGCGGGACTTGTTTGGGGCTGCTCAGCCCGTCCCAATGGCTCTGCCGGAGGGGCGACGTGCCCCAGTTCGGCGATCTTCACCATCACGGTCCGGCTCACATGTCGGTAAAACTCCTTGCCTGAATATCGTTGTGCATCAGCCGTGAAATCGATCGGTTCCCCAAACGTGACCCGAACCGGACGACACCGGATCCAGGACGCCCCGATCGGCAAGGCCTCGTACGTTCCAGCGAGATAGGCGGGGATCACCGGGCAGGCAGTTTCAGCCACGATGACACCGAGCCCCGGTTTCCCTGGCCTCAGCCTGCCGTCTAATGTTCGGCCGCCCTCCGGATAGATCACCACCACGGTGCCGCTCTTGATGAGTTGAATCGCCTTGCCAAATCCTTCTCGGTCCAGCCGGTCCAGTCGAATGGGAATCCAGCCGAGCCATTGAAAGAGCCACCGAAACCCGGGAAAGAGATCCTGACGTCCTAGAAACGCAGCTCGCCGCGGAATGCCACAGCCGAGGAGTGGGATATCAAGATAGCTCGCATGGTTCGCTGCCACCAGGACCCCACCTCGTCGAGGGATATTCTCCCGCCCGATAGCCCGGTAACGGAAAAGAAGCCGGGCCAAGGCATTGCACAGAAGCCGGAGAAACCCATAGACCACCCCGGTCACAGCTTGGTCGCGATCACCGCGATCATTTGCTCGACGATCGCATCGACCCCCAGGGCCGACGTATTGATCAGGCGCGCATCCGCAGCCGGCGCCAACGGAGCCACGGCTCGAGCCTGGTCGCGCAGGTCGCGGGCCTTGATCCGTTCCTCCGTCTGAGCCAGCGACTCGACATGGCCGGCTGCCCGCAATTGGTCGCGTCGTCTTGCCGCGCGGACGTCCACATCGGCTTCGAGAAAAAACTTCATGTCGGCTTCCGGAAACACATGCGTGCCGAGATCACGCCCTTCCGCCACGACGCCTCCCGACGCGCCTGCCTGACGCTGGATCGGGAGCAGCCACTGACGCACCGCCGGGATGGCCGAGACGACGGAGGCACTCTCGCTGATCTCCGGTGTCCGGATCTCTCCTGTCACATCCTGGCCATCCACGAGCACGCGCACACCATCGCGGCTCTGCTCCAATGTAATACAGGTCTCGGGCAGCAGCTTGGCCACGGTTCGGTGATCTGCCGGATCAACCTCCGATGCTCGAACCTTCCATGCCACGGCACGGTACAATGCGCCAGTATCAAGGTACCGGTACCCAAGACGCGAAGCAAGCTGCTTTGCGATCGTGCTCTTCCCCACTCCGGCCGGACCGTCAATCGTAATAATTGGTCCCTGCTTTCCTCTCTGACCGACTGAGTGCCCAGACTGCTGGCGGGTTATTATAGTCCTCGAACTCATGTTGTCAATAATTTCAATAGCTTGTCGTAAAATCCTGGAAAGGAGGTCTCGATACAAGCTGTCTCATCAATCGTGGTGGATGTGTCAGCAGTCAGTCCCGCAATGGCGAGGGCCATCGCGACACGATGATCACCATGGCTCATGCAGGCAGCGCCGCGCAGCCTGCCACCAGATTTTCCAAGACCTTGCACGATGAGCCCATCCGGCGTCTCAGTCACTCTTGCTCCCATCTTCCTCAGTTCCGAGACCATGGTTGCGATCCGATCGCTTTCCTTGACTCGCAACTCTTCTGCACCGGTGATGACGGTCTCGCCATCTGCCATGGCCGCCGCTACGCACAAGATCGGAAATTCATCGATCATTCGAGGAATCCACTCGGCGCCGATGCGGATTCCGTGCAAGGGAGCGGAGCGGACAAGGAGGTCTGCGACCGGCTCGCCGGCTTCGTCCCGCTCATTGGTCACCTGGATGTCGGCTCCCATCTCGGTCAAAATCTCCAGCACGCCGGTACGAGTAGGGTTTACCCCAACCCCCAAAATGGCCACCTCAGATTCTGGCACGATGCAGGCGCCCACCAGGAAAAAAGCAGCGGCGGAGAGGTCACCCGGTACCAAGAGATCTTTCCCCGGCCATCCGACGGCAGGCCGGCCTTGCAGGATTACCGCTTGGCCGTCTTCTTGGACCGGAATCCCGAAAAACCGGAACAGACGCTCGGTGTGATCGCGTGACCGCCGCGGCTCGGTGATCCGCGTCACGCCCTCGGCATATAAGCCGGCCAGAAGCAGGCACGACTTCACCTGGGCACTGGCGATGGGGGAAGCATAGGCAATGCCTCGCAGCCGGCGGCCGGTGACAGCCAGTGGGGCCAGTTCTCCTCCCTTGCGGCCTGAGATCACTGCACCCATCTCCCGGAGTGGCTTGACGACACGGCCCATCGGGCGGCGCCTGACAGATTCATCACCAGTCAGAACGGTAAAGAAGTCCTGCCCGGCCAGGAGACCTGTCAGCAGACGGATGCCGGTCCCTGAGTTCCCGCAGTCGAGCGGGTGCTCGGGCTCCGACAGGCCCCACAGGCCCTTCCCATGAACTTCCAAGCGGTCCGGGCCCTCGTCGATTCGAATACCCAGAGCCCGAAAGGACCGGGCCGTGTTCAGGCAGTCCTCACCGCGGCACGGCCCTGTGATGGTGCTCCGCCCCTCAGCCAGAGCGCTGAGGATAATGGCTCGATGCGTGATGGACTTGTCGCCAGGAACTGCGACGGTGCCTTTCAGGGCCCCCATGGGTGTGATGGTCAGGGAAGGCATGGTGAATAGGTATCAACCCTCGCTACCACATTAAAAACTGTAAGGAGCGAGCTGTAAGGAGTAAGGGGGTAAACAGGACTGACGCTCACCTCACGCCTCACGCCTCACCCCTCACGGCTTTCACGAGAGTTGCTCCCGAACCTGTTTGGCTCGCTCGAGCTCCCTTTCGATACCAGGTCCATCCCCGGCCTGGATAAGCTGCTTGAGCGTCGCGAGGTGACCTTCGTAGACCGTAATCATTGTGATCAGGTTTTCTCGGTTCCAGAGAAAGATATCGCGCCACATCTCGGGGGAACTGGCCGCGATGCGCGTCGTGTCACGCAGCCCGCCGCCCGCATAAGCCAGAAGGTCCAGACCTGGCACCTTCCGTTCCCGGATTTCGATCAGGGCGTTCATCAGGGAGAATGCCGCGACGTGGGGCAAGTGGCTCACAGCACCCAGCACCTGATCGTGCAGAAACGGATCCATGGACAACACCGTTGAACCGGCCGCTTCCCACAGCTCGCGGATCGTCTGTAGCGCTTGGCGGTTCGTCTTTTGAGTTGGCGTCAGGATACAGCGTGCTCCGTGGAACAAGGCCGCTGAGCCGGCCCCGACACCGGTCTTCTCACGTCCAGCGATCGGGTGCGCGCCGACGAAGTACGCTCGCTCTGGGATCAGACCTTCAGCTTGTCCCACGAGGGCTCCCTTGACGCTCCCGACATCGCTGACAATGGCGCCAGGTTCCAAGCAAGCGGCCCAGTCCTTGAGATGCCGCTCATAGGTATCGACGGGCGTTGCCAGGACCACCAGATCGGCGCCGCGAATTCCTTCCTTTGCATCCGATACATACCGGTCAATGGCGCCGAGCTCGACGGCCATCCGTAGATTTTCCACCCGACGGCCGACACCAACCACTGAATCGGCCAGCCCCCGCTGCTTGAGCACCATCCCCAGCGAGCCGCCGATCAATCCGACCCCCACGACCGCCGCCTGCTTGAAGTGAAGAGCCATAGAGCTCGTGAATCGTTATTCGTTAATCGTTAAACGAAGGAAGCGCTAAGAAGATCATTCGCGATTAACGATTCACGCTTAACGTGTAACGAATCTTGTTAGAGTTCGCGCCCGACTGCCTCCGCGATCTTCCTGAGGTCATGCATGAGTTCTTTGAATTTGGTCGGCTTGATAGATTCTTCGCCGTCGCAGAGGGCGCACTCGGGGTTGGAGTGGACCTCGATCAGCAACCCGTCTGCTCCGGCCGCAACAGCTGCCTTGGACATGGGCGCGACCAGATTCCACCTGCCCGTGGCATGGCTGGGGTCCACGATGACCGGCAAGTGGGACAACTCCTTCAGGCTCGGCACGGCAGCCAAGTCCAGGGTATTGCGATACTGCGTTTCAAAGGTCCTGATGCCTCGTTCGCAGAGCATGACGTTGCGATTCCCCCTCGACATGATGTACTCGGCTGACAAGAGGAATTCCTTCAGTGTTGCGGAGAGCCCGCGCTTCAGCAGCACCGGTTTATCGTAGGCCCCGACCTCCTTGAGTAGCTCAAAGTTCTGCATGTTGCGCGCACCGATCTGGATGATATCTGCCTTCTCGAGAAACAATTCGATATCACGAGGATCCAGGATTTCACTGACCACCGGCAGCCCGGTCCGCTTCTTGGCCTCCAGTAAATAGTCCAGCCCTTCGCGGCCTACCCCCTGGAAGGAATAGGGCGAGGTGCGTGGCTTGTAGGCGCCGCCCCTCAAAATGCTGCCGCCCGCGGCCTTCACCTCATGGGCAATCCCCACCGTCAGCTCGAGCTTTTCGACGGCGCAGGGCCCAGCCATGATCACGAGTTTTCTGCCCCCCACCTTGACACCGTTCACATCGATGATCGTGTTGTCCTTTTTAAACTCGCGGCTCACCAGTTTCCAGGGCGCCAGGATAGGAGTGACGCTCTCGACGCCAGGAAATGCGGTCAAGGGTTGGTTCTGGAGAATCCGATCATCGCCGATCACCCCAATGATCGTCCGTTCCTGTCCTTTTGAGATATGAGACTTTAACCCGAGCTCACGGAGCCGATCCAGGATGTGGTCAATCTCGCGGTCGGTGGCCTCTGGCTTCAAGACGATGATCATGGTTCCCTCTCGGTCCCTGGACTATCGATTCAGAACTTGTTTGAGCGCCTGCAGGAATCGGGCATTCTCTTCCGGCAGACCGATGGTGATCCGCAGCATGCGACCCTCGATGTGGCGGATGATGACGCCCTCCCGGAGCAGCGCCTCAAACACCTTCCGGCCATCCTGGCCGACATCAACGAAGAGAAAATTGGCTTCGCTCGGCAGGGGGCGGAGACCAAGCGAGACGAGCCCTGCCCGGACGGTGTCCATCTCAGCCTGATTCATCGCGCGGCTCCGGGCAACGTGTTCGTCGTCCTCTAAGGCCGCCAACGCGGCCCGCTGCGCCAAGCTATTGGCGTTGAAGGGAGGACGAACGCGGTTCAGGTAGCCGGTGATCTCGGGCGTGGTCACCCCATATCCAATGCGCAAGCCTGCCAAACCGTAAATCTTGGAAAAGGTTCGGAGGACGATGGCGTTTCGGTTCTGCTTCACAAACCGAAGCGTGTCCGGAAAGTCTCGGCTATGCGCATATTCGTAGTACGCTTCATCGAACACCACGATGACCTGTTCCGGCAGGTGCGCCATCAAGGCGTCCACCTCGGAGACACTCACCATCGTCCCAGTGGGATTGTTCGGGTTGCAGACAAACAGAAGCCTGGTTCGCGCGGTTACGGCATCGGCCATAGCCGGAAGGTCATGTCTCCACTCCTTCACAGGGACCATCACCGGCACACCATGGGCGGCAGTCACCCCCATTTTGTAAATCACGAAGGTCTGGTCAGCCATGACAGCTTCGTCGCCGGGCGACAGGAATGCGCATGCGAGCATGCCAATGATCTCATCCGACCCGTTGCCCAGGATCACATGGTGAGGGGTCAGTTTGAATCGGTCAGCCAGCGCGCCGCGGAGGCGATGCGCGCCGCCGTCCGGATAGCGGTTCAGCGTCCTGGCGGCCTCAGACAGGACGGCGAGGGCTTTCGGCGACGGACCGAGCGGGTTCTCATTCGAGGCCAGCTTGATCGCGCGGGAGATGCCGAGCTCCCGTTCAAGCTCCTCAATCGGCTTGCCCGGGACGTAAGGGATCAACGATGCGATATCAGGATGAACCTTCAGCGGCATGGTTTCGTTATTCGTGATCCGTTAATCGTGAATCGCAAGATCGTATTTCGTCATGTTGTCTTGAACGCATAACGAATAACGCTTGACGGTTCACGCTCTTTAGCTGTGGGAAGGATATGAGCCCAGGATCTTCAAAAAGAGGCATCGCCCCTTGACCTCCTCCAGCGCCTTTTTGACTCGGTCTTCTTCGAGATGGCCCTCGATGTCCACGAAAAAGATATATTCCCACGCCTTGCGCCGTGAGGGACGGGACTCGATCTTGGTCATGTTGATACCGTGAGAGGCAAACGGTCGCAGCAGCTCGTAGAGAGCCCCGACTTTGTCCTTCACCGACAGCATGACGGAGGTCTTATCCTTGCTTGTGCGTTCGGAGGGTTTCTGCGAGAGGACCAGAAATCTGGTGAAGTTGTTGATGTTGTCTTCGATCCGAGCCTTCAGAACCTTCAGGCCGTAAAGTTGCCCGGCCAGTTCCGAGGCGATCGCCGCTCCCGAGAGGTCATCGGCGCAGAGCTCCGCGGCACGCGCTGTGCTGGGGACCTCCGACACCGGCACATGCGGCAGGTTGGTTTCTAACCAATTCCGACATTGCGCGATCGCATGCGGATGCGAATAAATCTTCTTGATGTCCTCGGGACGGTCGGCCTTCGAGAGCAGATGATGGGACACTTCCTGGAGCACCTCGCCGTAGATGAGCAGGCTGGAATCCATGAACATGTCGAGGGTGTGGTTCACCACACCCTCGGTTGAGTTCTCGATCGGCACGACACCGAAATTGGCTCGCCCTCGCTCGACCTCGTTAAAGACGTCCTTGATGCTGTTGACTGGGACATATTGCGCGGACTCGCCAAACTTCTGAATGCAGGCCAAGTGGGTAAAGGTGGCTCTAGGGCCAAGGTACGCCACTTGCTGCGGCCCCTCCAGTGAGAGCGAGGCGGACATGATTTCCCGATACACGGGTCGGATTGCATCATTGGGGAAGGGGCCCTGATTGTGACGCATGAGCCGATCGACAATCTCGGCTTCCCGCCCAGGCGTGTGCAAGTTCGCTTCCGTGTCAGACTGCTTCTTCAGCTTTCCAATTTCAACGACGTTCTTTGATCGCTCGTTCAGTAGCTTGAGGATCTCATCGTCGATCCGATCAATTGCCTGACGGTATTGCTGAATGTCTTTGGGCATACCCATGCGTTCTTCCAAAACCCTCAAAAGCCGCCCGACCGCCCCTGACCGGCTGCGCTCCAGGCACAGGGATACCCCCGCACCCCGCGCCAATCAGCAGGACAGTGAATTTTACCGGAAGCGTGGCAGGATTTGCAATGTTTATCAACGAGATTTGTGCGATGAGACCATCTCCGACAGGCTTTGTGTCCTCCACCTCGTTGTGGCAGACTGGAAGATGAACTCGACCAAAGGCTGGATAAGAGTCAGGAGAGCAAATCCTTCATTTTTCCAAAATGTTCGTAGGAAAGGCGGCTGGCCTGACGCCCACGCGCGGTTCGCTCCAAGTAGCCGGACTGGATGAGAAACGGTTCGTACACATCTTCGATCGTGCCCTTTTCTTCATTGACAGCGGCAGCCAGTGACTCGATCCCCACTGGCCCGCCCCCGAACTTCTCGATCACGGTCAGGAGAATCTTTCGATCCATTTCATCGAACCCGGCTGAATCCACCCCCAGCCAGGAGAGGGCATCACGGGCGACCTGATGGGTCACTCGACCCTGAGCCTTGATCTGGGCATAATCGCGCACCCGCTTGATCAGCCGGTTGACAATGCGCGGGGTCCCGCGGGCTCGGCTGGCGATCTCGGTCCCGCCTTCCTGGTCTATGGGAACAGCCAGCAGGCCTGCCGAACGCATGACGATAGTGTGCAACTCGGCAGGGGAGTAAAAGTCCAAGCGATTGACCAGACCAAACCGTTCACGAAGCGGGGACGTGAGGGCCCCGGCACGGGTCGTGGCCCCGATCAAGGTGAAGCGCGGCAGGTCCAGCTTGATCGTGCGTGTCGAGGGCCCTTGGCCGACCACCAGATCCAACTGGAAGTCCTCCATCGCCGGGTACAGCGCCTCTTCGACCGAAGCCGGGAGCCGATGGATCTCATCAATAAACAGCACGTCGCGGTCTTGGAGATTCGTCAGGATCGCGGCCAAATCACCGGCATGGGCCAACACCAGTCCTGACGTGGACCGAATCGCCACGCCCATTTCGCGGGCGATGATGTGGGCAATCGTAGTCTTGCCGAGCCCTGGCGGGCCATAGAAAATCGCGTGGTCCAGCGCCTCGCCCCGCTGTTTAGCGGCCTCCATGCAGATCCGGAGCGATTCCTTCATCCGCTCTTGGCCGACATACTCCTCGAGCGTCTGCGGCCGCAGCGTCGCCTCGAGTCCACGCTCGTCGTCGGTCACCTGACTCGTCATGATACGGTCCGCCACCGCCTCACCTCCAAATGGCTCAAACCAACCAAACCGTTCCTCACTTGTCCTCCTTAGGCGTAGGCAGCATCTTCGGCGGTGGCGGGATCGCGCCACGCCCCGGAGTCGGCATTTGGCCGACGCAGTTTGGAGGACAGAAGATACCGCCCTTGTTCGGGTCTGGCAGCACGCTTTCGAGTTTCTGAAGCTGGCATTGGCTCAGGCGACCTCCGTCTGCGTTGCCGCAGCGAGCTGGCACATTGGAACTACCGACCTGCACATAGCCCTCGGGACAGGACCCGCACACCCCCATAAGGTTCATCATGCCCACGGGTATGCATTCAACTAAGGTCGGATCTCCTTCTTTACAGATCTCTGGCGAAGAAGTGACTCCGGTTTTGGCATAGCCGGACGGACAGGTTCCACAGGTCATCCTGATGCTCTTTGGCGGTTCAGGGGCATCGGCAAGAAACACCATCTGAGGGTGAGCGAACAGCAGAGCCAGGACCAGCCCGCCGGCCAGGCTCCAGACGATCAGCCGCCGGTTCACACGTAAAGAACTAGCCGCTTGCTCGTTGGTCGAATGCATAGTTACCCCCTTGCCAGGTCCTTCAGGGCTTCTCGGATCAGGTCCCTGAGCGTCATATGGTTCGGTCGACCATAGGTCATGCGTTTCAGAACCTCCTTTGCCTCCGCCGCTCGGTAGCCGAGATTGACCAGAGCGGACAGAGCGTCCTCCTGCAGTCGGTCTGTGGGACCGGACGTGACATCTGACGTCTGAGTGGCAGCGGGGTGCAGCCGCGCCACCTTATCTTTCAGCTCCAGCGCAATCCGACCAGCCGACTTCTTTCCGATCCCTGGGACGGTGGCCAGCTTTTCCACGTCGCCAGCCTGCACGGCAGCAATCAGGTCAGGGACGCTCAATGCCGACAATACGCTGAGGGCCAGCTTGGGTCCGATGCCGGAGATGCCGGTCAAGAGGATGAAGACTTCTTTCTCTTGGGCCGTCAGAAACCCGAAGAGCTGGATGGCGTCTTCGCGAAGATGGGTGTAGATTTTGAGAGAGGTAGATTCATTCAGGTCCGGGAGCGCGTAAAACGTGCTGAGAGGAATGAAGACTTCGTAGCCGACACCCTGGACGTCAAGCGTAATGTGTGAGGGAGTCTTCGCAGCCAGCTGACCGGTCAGCGCGGCGATCATCTATAGAAGGTGATGGGTGATGAGTGATGAGTAATGAGTGGACGAGGCTGAATCAAAATCATCATAACTGCGGTGCTCCGTCTTCTGAGCTTCGGACTCGTCACTCGTTACTCATCCCTGGTTCTAGCCGGCCGCCGCGACCTTCTCAATGATCTCGTCTGGAATGTCGAAGTTGGCATGCGCCTTCTGGATGTCATCATGGTCGTCCAGGAGTTCCATCAGCTTAAGCATCTGCTCCGCGGCTTTTTCCTGGAGCTTGATGGAATTCTGGGGAACAAAGGTCACCTCGGCCAAGGATGTGTCGATCTTCGCGTCGGACAACGCTTTCTTCACCGCTTCAAAGTCGTGGGGCGCCGTGATCACCTCAAACGTCTTCTCGCTGATCTTCACGTCTTCAGCACCCGCTTCCAGGGCCAGCGAGAGAAGCCGGTCTTCCTCTACTTTGCCCTGCTCGACCACAATCAGACCCTTCTTCTGGAACTGCCAGGACACAGCCCCTGCTTCAGCCATTGTCCCGTTGTTCTTGGTGAGCAGATTCCTGATCTCGGCCACGGTGCGATTGCGGTTGTCGCTGGTAATTTCGAGAAGCAAGGCCGTGCCTCCCGGCCCGTATGCCTCCAGGGTGAATTCTTCGTAATGCACGCCGGGCAGCTCCCCCGTTCCACGCTGAATCGCCTTTTTCAAGGTGTCGCCCGGCATATTGGCGTCTTTGGCCTTCATGATCGCCAACCGGAGGCGTGGGTTGTGGTCCGGATCACCGCCATGTCGAGCGGCGATGGTCAGCTCGCGGATGACTCTGGTGAAGAGTTTGCCCCGTTTGGCATCCTGCGCCTGCTTGTGCCGCTTCGTGGTGGCCCAATGACTATGGCCGCCCATATTCCCCCTGCTGCCGTAGACGGCAAACCCGTCCGCACGCTCGCCCGAAAATTTCCAGAATTGTCTGATTTCTACGGTGCTTCTAACACACCACAAGAAGGGTGTCAACGCTCGTCACGTAGGACTGCGCAGCGCAGCCAGACGGCCTACTCGTCTATTGAGCGTCTTTACTGTTGGGACTTCTTGGCGGAACGGGCGGCGTCCACGACGCTCCAGAGGGAGAGGGCAAGGAGAGGCAGCATACGGAGAGAAACCTGTGCAGCTCCCTCCGGCGGAACACCCGATGCAAGCGATTGCAGCAGTTTAACAAAGGAGGCTGTGATGTCCAGCGCAGCGTCAAGAATCAAAGCTCCCACCAGAAACCCAGCGCCCTTGGCCCATTGGCGATTGTAGAACTGTCCCAGGCCTGGCAGCAGAGCCGACAGCAGTGCCGCGAGTGCTGGCCTTGGTGAATGCCCCGTCTCCATTGCGAGAAGTATTGGAGAACAGCCCGCCAATGTCAAGGCATCAGGTGCAGCGTTGGAGGGCGACGTGTCAATCCGGTGACACGAGTGTTCAGCAGGAGTCCTCACTCGGAGTACAAGAGTAACTGGATTCCGATCAGCAGGATAAAGCCGGCCCAGGTAACTCCCCACGAGCGACTCGGCATATATTGAAGGTCTGATCTCTTCGTAGCTGACGCCCATTGCATCGTCCACCCGGATGCAAACTTGGAGGACCCTGCAATGATCGCCATGGCCCCCATGACGGCGTGGTGGAGGGCGATCTTGTGGGCGGAGGGATGAACACCATGGCTATGCAGGAAGAGCATCAACCCGCCGATGACGGCCAAGGTGGGGAGGGGAACCTTCCAGATGGCATGTCCCAGACGCCCCATCCGTTTGAGCAGCTCGATCGTCCCAACGGTGAGGTGCAGCATAGCATAGACCTTGTGCTGTAGGATTTCCCAATCGCCGCTGAAGAAGGTTTGGACGAAGCTGAGGGACCCGATCGGCCAGGCCTCGTGATCGCTCCAGATCATGAGGTAGGTTCCGGCTCCCAGCATGCCCACCGGCAACAAAAACCGAGTCCAGGCCAGCAGCGCGACAGCCAAGGCCTCGCGCACTTCACTCAAACCGATCAGGAGAACAAATATTCCAGTGATGTGGTGGTTGGATTCCGAGTAGGCTTTCCCCGCCGGGGATCCTTCCCAGATTTCACCGGCTACGCCGGTTTGATGAGACGTTTCCTGTTGATGCGCCGACTCATGGTTGGTGCCGACGTACTGGGCAACCGCAGGAACTGACAGCAGAACAGCACAGACCACGACGCGGGCTAGGGTTCCTAGCCATAGGCGCTGCCTAGGTCTCATGAAGAGGCTCTCTCTGACATCTCACAAGAAAAGACCCATCCGGCCGACCGGATGGGCCTTTTCTTGATCACAGGACCCCCAGGCCCCGTTACATGAATTTCATGAACTTCTCTTTGGCCTCGTCCATCACCTGAGCCGTGATGGTCGTGGCGCCTCGCTCTTTCGCCAATCGCTCGATCTCACGGCGTGCCATGGGTCTGATGAAATCCGGAATGTTCTCCAGCCGCTTTTCGGCCTCGGGGGTCCAGGCAATCCCGTTGGAATCGTTCTTCGAGTCATCCATGATCTGCAAGGTGATGGTCGTGTACCCCTGCCTGCGGGCATAGGCCTCGATGCTGCTCTGCACCATCGGCTTGACGAACGAAGGGAGTCGCTCCAGCCTTTCCTTGGCGTCAGGAGTCCAGGTAAATTCCGATTTGATCGAGCTGCTACCGGTCTGGCTCCCTGATGAGGTCAGCCCCATCTGTGCGACCATCGCCGAGAACGGGCAGCCTCCGCCGGATTTCTCTTCCTCTTTCTTCTGAGCGCTCGGAGCGGCGGCAGTCGCCGATGCCGAAGCCCCGGCCGGCTGGCCAGCTTGAATCTTCTCGTTCAAATAAGCTGCCATTTGCCCCTTGCCTGCCAGGGCCTCCTCCTTGAGGGTGCCGCGTGTCATTTCAAACGGCTCCGCCGCGACAGTCCGTCCGCCGAGTTGGACCCCCAGGGAACTGACCATCTGGGTCTCGCCCGGGTTGGTGACCATGGAGAACTTGGCTCCGCAGGAGGGACAACCGAAAAAGACGCCGAGCGAACCCTCAGCCGGCTTCTCTACCTTTTCGAAGCTCATGTAGGTTTCGCAGTTCAAGCAGACGAATTTCATATCGTCACCCCCGGCAATAGGCGCGAGGCTATGGGCTATGGGTGGATCACGAGTCCTTCACCAATCGCCTATAGCCTATCGCTCATCGCCTGCCTTACAGTTTTTCGGCCAGGACTTTTTTATAGTCCAACAGCGCACTGACCCGTTCCGCAATCTCCTGGTAACGTCGGATGGTCGGATACTGCTCGTCAAGAAGCGGCGCCCCCTTATCAAACGTGCGGGCCAGGGTGCGGTCGAACGGAATGCGACCCAAAAGCGGGATATCCAAGGCCTCGCACATCGCTTCCGTGTTCCCTTCGAAGAGCTCGTGTTCGACTCCGCAAGACGGACAGCGATACTGGCTCATGTTTTCGATCATACCCAGGACTCTGATTCCCATGTCCCGAGCATAGGTGACTGACTTCTGTACCACATCGGAGGCGACTTCAGAGGCAGTCGTCACGACGATGGCGCCGGCCAAATCCGGGATGAATCCCGCCATGACCGGGGGTTTATCGGCTGCGGCTCCAGGCGGAAGGTCCGTCAGTAGAAAATCCAGATCGCCCCAGATAATATCAGCCAGGAACTCTCGGATGACGTTCATCTCCATCACTCCGAGCCAGACCGGGCTCAGGTCCATGGGCCCCTTCCATCGGACCGGGGAAGCTGCATGGAGGAAGAAATCCATCGAGCCGACCTTCACGCCGAGAGGTCCAACCGGTGGAAGGGCGCCCTCTTGCGTCATCCTGAGTGACTGTCCATGCATGCCCAGCATACGAGGCACACAAGGACCGTTCAGATCCACATCCAGCAGACCGACCCGATAGCCTTGGCGGGCAAAAGCCAGGGCCAGGTTGACCGTGGTCATGCTCTTCCCGACGCCGCCCTTCCCGCTCATCACGACGAGCTTATGTTTAATGCCGGCCATGCGGACCTGGACCTGCTTCATCTGCTCGGTGATCTGCTGAACCACCTTCGCATCGTCGCTGTACTGGAGCTTACCGAGGATCGTTTTGAGGTCTTTGTCAGCCATTTTTTGCATGGAGGCGATGGGCTATAGGCTATGGGCAATGGGTCCGAATCGCCACTCTTGCCTATCGCCTATTACCCATAGCCTATTGCCTATTTTGTAGGCAGCAACAGTAACACAGGGGTTTCCGGCGAGTCAAACTCGCAGCTCGCCCTAGATCGAATACTGGAACGTCGGCTTCGCGCCGATTGCATGAGCCAACACGCCCCGGCGTTTCAGCTCTTCAATGATCTGTCTGGCTGCCTCATCGAAGTCCTTGGGGCCGGCAAAGACCAGATCCGTGTTAGGCGGCGGGGCTTCCTCAGTCTTGCTCATATGCACAGCGATCACCGGAGCCGGATGCACCAGGGTCCGAATGGCCTGGTGATCGGCCTGGCCAAAGGTGTTGGTGGTCGAGACCACGATCAGCCCTGTGTCGATTAGGAGGCGGGCAACCTCGCCGAAACGCCGGACCATCTCGGCTGCGTCCTCTTCCACGATGTCGCTGTCGAGGCCGCGCCGGAGGTTCTCGCCGTCCAGCAGGTAGGCATGGCGGCCATCAGCTACGAGCCGGACCTCGAGACGGCGGGCCAGGAAGGACTTGCCGGTGTGGCGTCCGCCGGTGATCAGCACCAACGCCGCACGATGCCCATATTGAGCCGCTCGATCATGGGGGCCTACCTGACCCTTGACCCAAGCGATGTCCCGCCGGCGGGCCTCCTCGCGCCAGATCGTTTGCTCGTCCCGGATCCCTTCAGTAATGATGCCGCCGCCGGACACATCATACTGGTCCACGAGGACGAACCGGCCCGTGACCTCAAAGTCGCTGTAGAGATCGAAGGCAAGCGGATATTTGGTACGAATCGTCAGCTCGGCTACTTCGTTCCTGCAGACAGTGGTCCGGGTCTGTCGAGCGGCGAGATCGCCGGCATCAATGATCCGGTGGATCGCAGCGACCTCGCATTCGACCTCTCGGGTCGCCAAGCGCAGCACGTACTTCTTGTCGCTCTCCAGCGGGCGTTTCCCCATCCAGAAAAGATTACAGCGGAATGCGGTGGAAACCAGCGGCACCGAGTCATCGAGCGAGGCGACTTCGCCTCTTTCAATGAAGACCTGCTCGTCGAGCATGATCCCGGTGGACTGGCCTGCCCTCGCTTCCGTGGCTACCGGTTCCACATTAAACCCCTCGATGGACTTCACGTTCGCCGATTTATTGGATGGGGAGAACACGAGCCGGTCCCCAACCTTCACCATTCCCGAAGCAATGCGGCCGGCGATGATCCGGCGGGCGTCGAACTTGTGGACGTCCTGAACGGGAAACCGCAGCGGTTGTTGTTCCCGCTCGGTCTCTTTCCGGAACAGACCGAGGGTTTCCAGCACGGTCGGGCCGCTGTACCAGGGCATGTTGGGACTCTGCTTCACGATATTGTCTCCCAGCTTGGCGCTGACCGGGACAAACCGCTCCGGCGTGACCTTGAGCTGCGCCAGGAATTCCCGGTATTCCTTCTCGATAGCTCCATAGACGTCCTGCCGGTAGCCGACCAGATCCATCTTGTTGACCACCACGGCGACTTGTCGGACACCGAGCAGAGAGAGGAGATAGCCGTGTTTTTTGGACTGCTCTTTCACGCCTTCCTGCGCGTCAATCAGCAGCAAGGCCGCCTCCGCGCGCGCGGCGCCTGAGATCATGTTCTTGAGAAACTCTTTGTGCCCCGGCGCGTCGATGATGATGTATTGTCTGGCTTCCCAGGTAAAGAACGTGCGTGCCGTGTCGATCGTGATCCCCTGTTCCTGTTCTTCTAGGAACGTATCGAAGAGGAACGCGTATTCGAACTCCTTCCCTTGCTGACGACAAATGGATCGGACTTTGTCCAGCTTGCCCTCGGGAAGAGAGCCGGTGTCAGCGAACAGACGGCCGAGCAGCGTGGACTTGCCGTGATCCACGTGGCCGACGATGACGATGTTGAGATGCTCGCTGGGGCGAGGGAGGTAGGGAGTGGGAGTCGCCATGATTCGTGTCACATATAGCCGTCTTTACGGAGAAGCTCCATGCCTCGTCCTTCGTCCTGAGCACGACCGGACCGTTCAGCGACGGTGGTTTGGCGGAGCTCCTCGATGATGTCGTCAACGCTTCGCGCGGAAGATTTGATCGGGAAGGTGCAGGGGGCGCACCCCAGGCTCCGATACCTGGTTCCATCGCCACGATCGAGGTAGAGGTCAATGAAGGGGATGTTCTCCAGCTTGATGTATTCCCAGATATTGATCTCGGTCCAATCCAGCAAGGGATGAATGCGGATGTGCGTCCCCTCAGGGAAGGTGGTCTTGAATTGGTCCCAGAGTTCCGGCGGCTGCTCGCGGAAGTCCCAGTCTCCGTGCTTGTCCCGCGGAGAAAAATAGCGCTCCTTGGCCCTGGTGCCTTCCTCGTCAGCCCGGACACCTAAGATGATGCCGGTGTAACCCTTTTGCGCGATCAGGTTCTTGAGCCCGTCGGTCTTCAGCGCGGTACAGCAGGTGACTCGTCCGAGCTGGTGGTTCATTCCGTTTGCGAGGGCTTCCTTGTTCTGCCCGATCACGAGGTTCAAGCGCCACTCGCGGGCCAGCCGATCGCGGTATTCGATCATGGCCGGGATCTTGTAGCTGGTGTCAATATGGATCAGTGGAAATGGAACATGGCCGAAAAAGGCCTTCCGCACCAGCCACAGCAAGACCGTCGAATCTTTACCCATAGACCAGAGCATGGCCAGGTTGTCGAAATGCTTGTACGCCTCCCGAAGGATGTACACGCTCTGGTCTTCCAACTGACGGAGATGTTTCATAAGCCTTCCTAATGGCTGATGGTCCCGCGACAGGGCTCGGGACGGTGAGCTTGTGGTTCGACAAGCTCACCACCCTGAGATTTGTCGAAGGGTTGAACCGCTAAGGGCTGATGGGTTTGAGCTAATTCAGCAAGTTTGCGCGCCGCGGCTCCTGATTCGAGGGCCTGTTGAGCGAGCGGCACACAGGCCGAAATGGACGGGGCCTTGCCAGCCGCGTAGAGCAGCATCGCCGCGTTCAACATCACCCAGTTGCGCTGGCCACCCGGCACCTGGTTGTGCAGAAGACGCCGGAGTAACGACGCCTCCTGGTCCGCCAATGCGGGAGAGAAGCCCGCCATTTCCCGGAAAGCCCCGAGGGGCAACCCGACATCCTTGGGCTGGAGCGTCAGCGGAACGATGCGGTCGTCTCTGAGTTCCAGCAGCTTGGTGACGGAGGAGATGGAGAGTTCCGGGTCTCCTTCGACTCCGCGCAGGATCAGCCCGCGGCGGCAGCCCAGCATGGTGAGCGCCTCGGCCGTCTTCTCGAAGTAGGCTGGATGGGTCACCCCGATGACCTGGGACTGGGCCCGGGCTGGGTTCAACATCCTGGCGACCGGGTGAAAGAGGTTCCGCACACCGAGTTCCCGCCTGAGTTCCAGGAAGCGAGCAATCGGCGGGTGGTAGAGGGCAATGTCCAGGTAGGCAAACCCCTTCGCCGCGAGTTCATCGGCTGCCCCCTTGGGTTCGAGGCCGATGGGGATGCCCAGCTTAGCCAGCACTGCCGCAGTTCCGGGCCGATCCGGCACTCCCTCGTGCCCGTGCATCAGAATCGAAGCGCCGCCTGCTGCGGCCACGATGGCCGCGCCCACCGAGGCATGGAACGTGTCCTGCTTCCCGGCATAGGTCGGGAGGTCCACAAGCGAGAGATCACGGGGAACCGGGAGCGGGGGCACGTACTCGCGAGCGACGGCCGTGAAGGCGGCTAGTTCGGCAACAGACTCCATCTTGATGCGCATGGCGAGGAGGAAGGCTCCCACCTGAACCGGTGTGGCCTGTCCCTCGATGAGCAGCCGCATGGCTTGCTTGGCCTCGTCCCAGGTCAAGTCCTTCCAGGCTTTTTGCCCCTTTCCGATCTTGGCGATGAATTGCTGCATCTTTGAATAGCGAGCAGCGAGCAGCCGGTAGCTGGCAGCAATGAATTCTGAGCTATTGGCTATTCGCTATTGGCCATCACCTATTTGTGTAGTCCGCACTCGGTCTTTGCAAAGTTTTTCCACCGGCCTGACCGGGGATCTTCTCCCGGCAACACCGGAGCAGTGCAGTAGGTGCACCCGATGCTGGGATAGTTGTGGTCGTGGAGGCTATTGTAGGGGATCTCGTGCACCTGGATATAAGTCCACACTTCAGCCCAAGTCCACCTGGCCAACGGATTGACCTTGACCAATTGGAACTTCTTGTCCCATTCGACAATCCCGGCATTGGTGCGACTGGGGGCCTGGTCTCGCCTGATGCCGGTGATCCAGGCCGAGTATCCATTGAGCGCGCGGGCTAACGGCTCCACCTTGCGTAATTGACAACACTGATCGGGGTCCCGCGCCCAAAGCGCCTCACCGTACTGGGCCGCTTGCTGTTCCGGCGTGAGTAAAGATTTGATCTGGATGACCTGATCTGGGAGCAATCCGTACTTCGCCACGATGCGATCCCGTACCTCGTAGGTCTCCTTGAACAGAAAATCCGTGTCCAGGTAGAAGAGGGGAGTGCTCGGGTTGGTCCGGTGAATCATGTCCACCAGCACCACATCCTCCGCGCCAAAGCTGCAGGCGAGCACGATATGGGGAGCGTAGCGCTTCAACGCATAGGCCAAGACGTCCTGCGGATGTGTAGTCTCGAAGGAGTCGCTGATGACCTTTAGTTCATCCGCCGTCGGCATGGCCGACGGATGGTTGATGGCTGATGGTGGATGGTCCATGAAGATTACCGGCCCCTTTTGTTCATCATTCTCCATTAGCCATGAGCCATTGACCATCAGCCATCGACTTTCTCCACGAGCACCTTGAAGTGCGCCGCATCCGGTTCCAATGGCTCCTCAGCCAGGACCTTGTGGCCGTCATTACGAAGGCTCATCGGCACGTTCTTGATCGGGTCGCCTGCATCCAGCCAGACTTCCAATCGTTCACCCGTCTCCATCATCTCCAGTTTCAGCTTGGTCTTGACATAGTTGAGCGGGCACATGACGCCCCGAAGATCAAAGACCGTAACGCCAGCGGCCGGCTGAGGAGCCGTCCGCGCCTCCTCTGGCGCTGGGGCTGTCTTGTTGGCTTCCTCGGCCTTTCCAGCCTGCGCAAGCTTGAGATCCTTCCCCACTTGTTCCGTGGCAGTCCTGCAGATCTCCACAAACCCGCGCGCAAAGGCAATCTTGGATTGAGCAAAATCCGGCGTGGTGTCTTTGGGGCCCAAATCGCCGATCTGCGCCCCAAGGTTTCGGTATGAGGCCGGCACGATGCCCTTCTCCGCCAGCCGACGGTCAAATTCCGAAATAGTTTCGGCATCTGTCACTGGATCAATCCCCTCAGTGACCAGCAAGGCCTTTGCCCCAGCCAGCACGGCTCGGTACGCCTTATTGACCGCAACCGAATACTGATGCTTCTCCGCTAACAGGCGGGCTTGGTACAGCTCCTGTTCCGCTTCCAAAATACGGTTGTCGATCATCTCCAGCGCGCCGCCAGCGCATTCACCCGGCCCCAAATCCTCCAGGATAAATTCTTCTTCACCTTCCCAGTCGTAGAAATAGCTGGGATCCTCCTCAAAGGTCGGGACGATCGTGTAAGAGATCAGCTCTTCTTTGAGCTTGGCCTTACCAGCCCTGGTAAGGAAGGCCGGTAGGCGCTCTCCAACCTGCCGATCGCGGCGGTACATCGTGAGCAGATGCGAGATCGCCGCCGGGACGTTCTTGGCCGGAAGCTTCACTGTCATTTGGCCGATTTTGGCGGTCCCGTTCACCTGGCCGCCCAGGTGCAGTTCGTAATGGGGCGCAACATGCTCGCCGACGCGCTTGCCAACGCCATGGAGACCGATGGTGGCAATGTGGTGCTGGGCGCAAGAATTGTGGCATCCGCTGATCTTCACACTCACACCCTTGAGATCCTCCGGAACCCGGCCCGGCGGAAAAATTTCCGCCATCGCGCGCGCCAGACCCTTGGACGACGTGATGCCGAGGCCGCAGGTATCGGTGCCGGGACAGGCGATAATGTCCTCCACCAGCTCAGCGCCAGGATCAGCCAGGCCATGCTGGACTAACTCAGCGTGGAAGTCTTCCAAGCGGGATTCAGGAATCCACCGAAGGATCAGATTCTGATTGATCGTGGTGCGGAGGTTGCCGTTCGAATAGCTCTCGGCCAGGTCAGCGACGAAGAACATTTGGTCCGCGGTGATATCCCCCATCTGCAGTTTGATGACCGCGGCGGCGTAGCCTGGCTGTTTCTGCTGGACCACATTGGTCCGCTTCCACATCTGATACAGAGACTCCTGCTGGGCGCCGTTTCCATTGCCGTCTCCATTGCCACCATCCATTCCGACGATCGCGCCCTTGGTCGAAGCCGGCATGAGAAGCGGGACTGGCTCATCCTGATGCTGGAGCAGCTTGATCGGTCCCTGGTTTGGGCGGGTATGACCCAGCGCAATATAGGCCTCCTCCCAGCGCCGCGTGAACTCCTGGAAACCAAGCTTCTCGATCACGAACTTCATCCGGGCCTTGTTGCGGTTCTTGCGATTACCCAGGGTGTCGAAGACCTTGATGATCGCCTCGATCGTCGGAATCAGCTCATCCATCGGGACGAACTCCCGCAGAACTTGGCCGATGCGGGGTGCAGCTCCAAGCCCGCCGCCGACAGACATTCGGAAGCCGATCACCCCATCTTCACGCCGTGCCGCCAGAAGTCCAATATCGTGAATAGGAGTGAGGGCGCAGTCGTGCCGGCAACCGGAGAAGGCGATCTTGAACTTCCTCGGGAGACTCTGATTCAACGGGTTGCGCAGCAGATGCAGCGCAACCGTCTTGGCATAGGGCGTGACATCAAAGATCTCGCCCTGGCAGACCCCCGCAAGGTGGCAGGCCGTGACATTGCGGACCGTATTGGCGCAAGCCTCACGGGTCGTGAGTCCCACCTCTGCGAGTCCCCGCATGATGGTGCCCACATCCTTGAGTTGTACGAAGTGGAGTTGGATATCCTGACGCGTCGTGACGTGGCCGACGCCGGTGGCGTAGGTGTCAGCCAGCTCCGCAATGCGCCGCGACTGATTCGCCGTCAGCCCTCCAAAGGGAATCTTGATCCTGACCATCTGCACGCCTGGCTGACGCTGGCCATAGATGCCATGTTGGAGGCGAAAGGGTTTGAAGATATCGCTGGAGACCTCTCCGGCATTCAGACGCTGCACTTCGCCCTCGAAGGCTTCGATTTCCTCCTGGATCTCGGCGGGAATCGGGTTAGTCTGAATCTCTACGGGGTGAGCCGTCCTGAAAAGGGTCATGTCACGCCTCATTCAATAGTAACAGGCACGAGGCTAGAGGCAATGGGCAAAAGCGTAAAAGCCGCGTTGAGTATTGAGTGCTGAGTGCTGAGTTCATGGTTTAAGAGTTTTCCTCCACACCCTGGAGCTACCGACTCAGAACTCATCACTTCCAAGATCGCCTCTGACCTATAGCCTCTAGCCATTTTTTAGATGTGATACATCAAGGTCCGCTGCTGATCGAGCTGTTGGTGGCGTTCCGCTAACTCCTTCAGCGTGACAGCGCTCAGTACGTCTAATTCCGCTTGTCTCACCCGCTCCCAGACGCTGGTCAGCAGCAATTCCGGCTTGGCTGTTCCCCTAGTGCGGCGACCAGACGTCCCTCGCTTGGGGGAGGGGGAGAGTGGGCCATCAAGCGCTTCCACGATGTCGGCCAGAGACACTTCTGCTGGCAGCTTGCTGAGCAGATAGCCCCCTTGTGCGCCTCGTAAACTGTCCACCAACCCCGCGTTCTTCATGGCGTGCAGGACCTGCTCGAGAAACCGGGCAGGAATCGCTTGCCGGCGCGCTATGGACTTGGCTCGGACAGGAGAAGTGCCGTTGTGCAGAGCCAAATCGAGCGCAGCCATGATCCCGTAAACGGCTTTGAGCGAGACCTTCATTGTCTACTATTCCGATAGGAATTAGATCTATATGCTATTCCTATACACCCTTACACAAGAGGCTGTCAAGCGGATTGTCAGACAACTCTAATTATACTGAGTCACTGTAGACAAAACGAAATTTCCTTGCTGCTTTTTGAAGAGTGCGTATACTTTTCCACAAGGATGCGAAACTGCGCGATGGTCCGAGTCAATCCCCTGATCAGGGCAACGATCTGCCTAGCGATTACCGGACAGTCGGCGACTCATATTCCCCCACAGCCATCTCTGCCAGCACCCATGCTCTATCACGCTCGATCGTCACCAAAGGTCTGGATCGTGTTGCCACAAACGGATGTTGGTTCCCCAAAGGTCGGAGGCGTGCTTTGACACGCCCCTCAAGGTCTCTCCCAACGCCAGATTTCCGCGCTCTATTTGAGTCAGCCCCGGGGCTCTATCTGGTCTTGACGCCAGATTTGACCATCGTGGGCGTCAGCGATGCGTACTTGCAGGCGACGATGACCAAACGAGCGAAGATTCTGGGCCGTGCGCTCTTCGACGTCTTTCCTGACAACCCGGATGACCCAGGAGCCACTGGGGTCAGCAACCTGAGGGCCTCGCTGGAACGTGTGCTGCGAAACCGCACCTCAGATGCGATGGCGGTGCAGAAATATGACATCCGCCTGCCTAAATCGGAAGGAGGCGGATTTGAAGAACGGTACTGGAGCCATGCCAACTCCCCGGTCTTCGGGAAAAAGGGAGAGGTCGCTTATATCATCCATCGAGTCGAGGATGTCACGGAGTTCGTCCGCCTTCAGCAGCAGGGACTTGAACAATCCAAGCTCGCCGAAACCCTCCGCAGCCGCGCGCAGAAGGTTGAGGCGGAGATCATCCTTCGGGCACAAGAGCTGCCGGACATGAATAAAAAGCTGCTAGCCACCAACGAAGAACTGGCCCGGCTTGCAGCTATTGTGGAGTCCACGCATGACGCGATCATCAGCAAAACTCTGGAGGGCATCGTCACCAGTTGGAACAAAGGCGCTGAGCGTCTCTTCGGTTATGTCGCTGAAGAGATGATCGGCAAGCCAGTCAGCATCTTGCTCCCTCCTGACCGGTTCGACGAAGAGCCTGAGATCATCGAACGCTTGAAGCGAGGGGAGCACATTGAGCAATACGAAACGGTGCGCCGGAGGAAAGATGGGAAGAACCTGGACGTCTCCTTGACCATTTCAACGATTAGGAACAGCCAGGGGCGCATCATCGGAGCCTCCAAGATCGCCCGCGACATTACCGAGCGCAAGCAGGCGGAAGAGGCGCTGCGGGAAAGCGAGAAACGGGAGCGTTCGATCGTCGACTCAGCGTACGACGCCTTCATCGCCATTGATTCGAATGGCGTGATTACCGATTGGAATCGCCAAGCCGAGGTCACCTTTGGCTGGTCCAGGGAAGAAGCCCTGGGGAAGTTGTTGGCTCACACAATTATTCCTCCGCGATACCAGGAGGCTCACACGCGAGGGCTCAAGCACTTTCTGGAGACCGGTGAAGGTCCGGTACTGAACAAGCGAATCGAGATCGCGGCCATGCACCGGGATGGACGCGAGTTTCTGGTGGAGCTGACGATTACGCCTATTCGATTTGCAGAGACCCACATCTTCAGCGCGTTCCTGCGCGACATCACCGAGCGCAAGCGCATGGATGCAGAAATCAACGATCACTCCATCCAACTCGAGGCAGCCAACAAGGAACTGGAAGCCTTCAGCTACGCCGTCTCGCACGACCTGCGGGCGCCGCTACGGGGTATTGACGGCTTCAGCCAGGCGCTACTCGAAGACTACGCCGAGAAACTGGACGCTGAGGGCAAAGATCATCTCCACCGAGTGCGGGCCGCCGCCCAGCACATGGGGCAACTCATTGACGATCTCCTCAACCTCTCACGCCTGACTCGCGGGGAGCTACGTCGTGAGCCGGTTGACCTGAGTGCGCTGGCGCGGACAATTGTCACCGACCTACAGAAGACAGAACCGGATCGCCAGGCGACATGTGTGATTGCAGAAGGACTGATCGTGAAAGGCGACCCCAACCTGCTGCGGCTGGTCCTTGTGAACCTGCTCGGCAACGCGTGGAAGTTCACAGGACGGCATGCCTGTGCTCGGATCGAATTCGAGGTCACCCAGCGCAATGGGACCCCCACGTTTTTTGTGCGCGACGATGGGGTCGGCTTCGACATGGCTTACGTCGGCAAACTCTTTGGAGCCTTCCAGCGCCTTCACGATAGATCCCAATTCCAAGGCACGGGGATCGGCTTAGTGACGGTCCAGCGAATTATTCACCGGCATGGGGGCCAGATCTGGGCTGAGGCTGCCGTGGAACAGGGTGCAACATTCTACTTTACGATCGGCGTGGAAAAGACCATCGCCGTTTAATGGGAGACTGCCCATGAATCGAAACCCTATCCTGCTGGTTGAAGACAATCCGGATGACCAAACGTTGATTCTGCGCGCTCTCAAGAAAAACAATATCCTGAATGAGGTGGTGCTGGTACGAGATGGCGTCGAAGCCTTGGATTACCTCTTTTCCACAGGGGCGCATCAGGGGCGTGATCCGGACTTAATGCCCCAGGTCGTCCTGCTGGACATCAAGTTGCCCAAACTCGACGGGCTGGAAGTCCTGAAGCGCATTCGAGCGGACGAGCGGACGAAGCGTCTGCCTGTGGTGATCCTCACGTCGTCCAGAGAGCAGCAAGACCTGATGGTCAGCTATGACTGCGGCGTCAATAGTTACATTCAGAAGCCGGTAGACTTTAACCAATTTTCCGAAGCTGTTCGAAAGCTCGGGCTCTATTGGATCTTGTTGAATATCCCGGCTCCAAAGTAAGTGACAGGCAGCAGGTATGGCTAAACCGCTTCGCGTCCTGAACATCGAAGATTCCGAAGACGATGCCGCGCTGGTCGTCCGCCAACTTCGCCAGAGTGGCTACGACCCGAAGGTGAAACGGGTATGCACCCCCGGAGCCATGAATGCCGCCCTTCGTGAGCAGACCTGGGACCTCGTCATCACCGATTGGTCCATGCCGCAGTTCAGCGCCCCCGCCGCATTAGAGTTGCTCAAAAGCATGGAATTGGACCTGCCGTTCATCATCGTGTCTGGGACAATTGGGGAAGACATCGCGGTCGCTGCCATGAAAGCCGGGGCACACGACTACCTCATGAAAAACAATTTGGCACGGTTGATCCCGGCCATTGAGCGGGAGTTGCAGGAGGCAGCGGGACGCCAGGAGCGTAAACGGGCTGTAGAAGCCCTGCGCCAGAGTGAGGCCAGGCTCCGAGCCGTGCTCGATTCGGCGTTGGACGCCTTCGTCGGAATGGATGCCCATGGAATCATTACCGATTGGAACCCTCGATCCGAAGCCATCTTCGGTTGGAGTCGAGCGGAAGCGGTGGGCCGGAACCTTGCCGAGACCATCATCCCGCCCCAATACCGAGAGGCGTACAGGCGCGGCCTGCAACAATTTTTAGCGACCGGTGAAGGACCGGTCCTGAACCGTCGCATTGAGATTGCCGCCTTGCGGCGTGACGGGAAGGAGTTTCCTGTGGAACTCTCAGTTTGTCCCTTGAAAGTCGGGGCGTCGTATCGGTTCACCGCATTCATCGCCGACATCACTGAACGCAAACGACTCGAGGCCCAGCTTCGCCAGGCTCAGAAGATGGAAGCCGTCGGGCAACTGGCTGGTGGCATCGCTCACGACTTCAATAACTTGCTCACGATCGTGAAGGGTCACAGCGACCTCCTTTTGACCGACGACCCGACGCTCAGCCAGGACCAGCGTGAGAGCCTCGAGCAGATCGCGCAGGCAGGCAAGCGGGCGGCTGCCCTGACTGCTCAGCTCTTGGCCTTCAGTCGTCGGCAGATCCTGCAACCAAAAGTCGTG
>Ga0209376_1001261_pt1 | contig 25899 bp, 19 predicted proteins | sample GraSoiAngelo_134_FD_185891 | JGI IMG/M metagenome (GOLD analysis project Ga0209376, IMG submission 185891) | Grasslands soil microbial communities from the Angelo Coastal Reserve, California, USA - 14_0929_05_30cm (SPAdes) (version 2) | ecosystem: Environmental > Terrestrial > Soil > Grasslands ... | reverse complement strand
ACCGAGGGCCCACCCCACCCCCTCGACCCGCCGCTCGCCCGGCTGCCCTTCTCGTAGCGCTTAGCTCAGGACGTAGGGCTCAGCTCAGAGCCGAGCGCGCGTCACAGCGCGCCGCGATCTGCCTTGGAGCGGCGGTCAGTTTTTTGGGCGGCGGAGGACGAGGAGATCGATGCCCTCGAGCACGGGGGTGGGGGTGGTTTCGCTTTCGGCGGCTTGGCGCATGCGGGTCAGGCCGGCTTCGAACTGGGCGTCGGTGATCAGGGCGAAGGTCGACAGGGCGCGCTGCTTGATGCGGTCGTAGTGGGCGGCGAGGCTCCAGTCGATCTCCTGCTCGAGCGTGTCGAGAGTCACCAGCTCGAAGCCGTGGCCGGCGAAGGCGGCGCGCACCGACTCGACGGTCGGCAGGCGGGCTTCGTCGGCGGCGCGCGCTTCGGGAAAGAACTCGAAGTAGCGCACGCGGTCGAGGCGGCCGGCGAAGGTGTTACGGATGAACACGAGGCCGCCGGGCTCGAGGACTCGGCGCAGCTCGCGCGCGCACGCGCCGAGATCGCCGACGTGATGGATCACCATCGAGAGGAACGCGAAGTCGAACGCGCCGTCGTCAGCCGGGATGGCGTCGGCGGCGCCGCTGAGGTAGACGACGTCGCGGTTCGCGCCATGCCGCTCCGCTTCCTCGCGCATCCGGGCCGACGGCTCCACGGCGACGACGCGAGCGCCGAAGGTGTCGGCCAGCATGCCCGAGAAGCGTCCGGTGCCGGCGCCGAGGTCGAGGATCGCCCGCGCGCTGCGGCGCCCGAGGTGCGCGGCGATCGCGTCCATCCAGAGCCGGACGGTGTCCGACGCCAGCGCGCGACCGGCGCGATACGTGCGATAGAGATCGCGGTCGTAGTCGACCGGCGTCACCACAAGGCGTCGGGCAGCGGCAGGCCCTTGAACTCGTGGGTCGGCAGCGGCAGCGGTGGCGTGATGTCGAGCCGCTCGGCGAGCGCGTAGAGCTGCCGCAGGTGCTGCGCGGCGTGCCACGTCGTGCGTTCGAGCAGGTCGTGGCCGGACTGCGGGCCGTAGTAGACCTTGATCACGCGCTCGAACTCACGCGGTGAGGCGCCCTCGAACCAGCCGGCGATGCGCCCGCGCACGAGGGCGCCGTAGCGCGCGATGGCCGGGCCGTCGCGCAGGTCGTCGGGCGCCTGGTCGAGCAGCCACGTCTCCGGAAACTCGCCGAGGTCCATGCCGTCGACGAACGCCAGCGAGAGCCGGAAGACATGGTAGCCGAGGTTGCGGAAGGTCCGGTTGCGCTCGGGCGGCCGCCACTCGAGATGCTTGTCCGGCACGATCCGAATGAACTGCTGCGTCGTGTCCAGGACGACGTCGAGCCGCCGGGCCAGCTCCGTCGGGGGATGCTTGGTCGCCGCGGCGTACGGGATGCCGAGCAGCGCGGCGTACGCCGGGGGGTTCCAGCCGTGCGCGGCGCGGTCGCCGACGGTGACCGCGGGCACACGCGACACGCCCAACCGCTTGAGCTCGTCGTAGCCGGCCGGGTTCGCCTGCACGTCAACCGGGTCGAACTCGACCCCCCAAGACGAGAGGAGCTCCTTCGTCTTGGCGCAGGACGATCAGCCCGGGCGGTAGAAGAGCTTGACCGGCGTCCCCGCTACCTTGCTCATGTCGTTCCCCCCAGTGGAATCTCGGTCACGATTGTACCCGGCCACTCGGTCTCAGTCGACACCCAAGGCCGCCAGGCGATTGTAGAGCCACGCCCACGCGAACGCCGCGACCCACGAGCCCACGATCAGCATGAGCAGGGTGCCGAGGAACCCACCATAGGTCAGGCTCGGTGGGAGGAGCGCCGCGACGTCGGCCCCGAAGAACTGAGCGTTGAACACGAATCGGAACACGTCCCGTTGCACGACCGCCAGGACATAGAAGACCACGTAGAAGGCCCCGCAGAGCACTGCCAGAGAATGGGCGAACGCGAATCTCTTCAGCATGGCTCCTCCTTCCGACTCGGGTTGCGATCGCCCACGGGTCACTTCCCGCGGAACGTCGGCGCCTGCTTGCGGGCGAACGCGGTCACCCCGTTCCTGAAATCCTCGGTGCGGCCGCTGGCGGCGATCGCCTGCGCCTCGTGCTCCATCTGGGTCTCGAGGCTCTCCCACGTCGATTGATGGAACAGCCGCTTGGCGCCACCGAAGGCCTTCGACGGTCCCTGCGCGAGCTCCCGGGCCAGCGTCTTGACCGCGGTCGCGAGCTCGGCGTCCGGCACCACGCGCGTCACCAGCCCCCACTCGAGCGCTTCCCGCGCCGTGAGGACGCGGTTCGTGAAGTAGAGCTCCATCGCGCGGCGGAGCCCGACGAGCCGCGGCAGGAAGTAGGACGACGACCCGTCGGGCGTGGCGGCGATCCGCGAGTACGCCATCGTGAAGCGCGCGGACTCGCAGGCCACGACGATGTCGCCGGAGAGCGCGAAGCTGAGACCGCCGCCGGCGGCGACACCGTTCACCGCCATGATGACGGGCTTGTCGCTGCGGCAGAACCGCGACACGGTCCCGTGCAGATACGTCGTGAGCTCCTTGACCAGCACGCCGATGCGCTCGAGGTTGTCGGAGAAATCCTTCACGTCGCCGCCGGCGCAGAAGGCGCGGCCGGCCCCGGTGACGACGACGCAGCGGACGGCCGGGTCCTCGTCCACGTCGAGCGCGGCGTGGAACAGCTCGCGGCCGAGCCCGAGGCTGAGCGCGTTGAACGCGTCCGGCCGGTTGAGCGTGATCGTCGCGACTCCTTCACTGCGGTCCAGCGTCAAGAACTCGAAGCTCATCGGTCGTCCTCCGGTTCAGGCCAGTCCGAGGCGTCGCCGGGCCACCGCGCCGACGACGTTCAAGACGTCCTGCATCCTCAACGGCTTCCCGAGCACCAGATCCACGCCCTGGGTCCGGCGCTCCTCCGCCGACAGCTCGACCCCGAATCCGGAGACGAGGACCACGGGCACCTCGGGGGCATGTTCCTTCACGGCCTGGGCGACCTGCCAGCCGGACACCCGCGGCATCGCCAGGTCGGTGAACACCAGGTCGAAGAATTCGGTGCGGATCCGCTCGATCGCCTCACCACCGTCGTTGAGCACGACCACCCGATGACCCGCCATCTCGAGCACGTCGCCGAGCACCGCGCCCACTTCGTCCTCGTCGTCGACGACCAGACAGCGCAGCGACACCCCGGGCGGCGTGACCTCCGCGGTCGACCCGCTCTCCACGCGCTCGGGCGCCGTGCTCGGCGTGAACCGCAGGCGGAACGTGGTGCCGTGGCCCTCCTGGCTCTCGACGGCGACGCGCGCGCCGTGGCGCGTCAGGATGCCGTACGTCATGGAGAGCCCGAGCCCGGTCCCCGACGGGCCCTTCGTCGTGAAGAACGGGTCGAAAATCTTGCCGCGGATGGCCTCGGGGATGCCGACGCCGGAGTCGGCCACGGTCACCACGACCTCGTCGTCCTCGGTGAAGGTGGCGAGCGTCAGCGACCCGCCGCCCGGCATCGCGTCCAGCGCGTTCAGGATGAGGTTGGTCATCGCCTCGCGCAGCTCGGCGGGGTCGCCCGCCACCCGTGGCACGCGCGCGAACGAGGTGCGCACGTCGAGCGCCACGCCGCGGCTACTCGGCTCTTCCTTCCAGCGCGGCTGGGTGATCTCGAGCGCCTCGCGCACGATCTCGTTGAGGTCGACCGCGACGAAGGGCTGGTCGCGGCGCGTCCGCGTGAATTCCTGGAGCCGCCGCACGGTCTGCGCCCCGTCGAGCGCGGCGCGCTCGATCACCTTGAGCCATTGACGCAGCTGCGGGTCCTCGAGTCGCTGGAGCGTGAGCTGGGCTCGGCCCAGGATCGAGGCGAGCAGGTTGTTGAAGTCGTGGGCCACGCCCGACGCCATCTCGCCGAGCGCGCGCAGCTTCTCCGTCCGGACCAGCTGGTCTTGCGCCGCGGTCAGCTCGCGGTACGTCCGCGTGCGCTCCTCGAAGAGCTGCGCGCTGCGCAGCGCGAGCGCGGCGAGGTGGGCGATGTTCGTGAGCAGACGCTCCTGGGCGGCGGTGAAGGCCCGCTCCCCGCTCCGAAGCCCCAGCACGCCGAGCACCGTCTCGTCCGCGGTCATCGGCACGGCGAGAAAGTACCGCAGCGGCGCGACGGCCACCGTGGGCTCGACGCCGAGGCGCGCGCACTCACCGAGATAGTCGTCGGTGCGGAGCGGACGGCCGCTCTGGATGACGACCGCCATGAGCCCGAACGAGCCGACCGGATACCGGAGGGGCGCCCGCGCGTCCGGCGCGCCGTCGACGACGCGGAGCGCGATCTCGAGCTCCCGGCGCTCCGGGTCGTGGAGCGCGACGAACAGGTGACGGGCGTCCAGCACGCGCGCGACCTGCACCCGGATGGCGTCGATGAGCGCCGCCCGATCGAGCTGCCCGGTGACCGCCCGCGACAGCTCGTGGAGCACCGAGAGCTCCTCGACCTGCCGCCGGTTTTCCTCGAAGAGTCGGACGTTCTCGAGGGCGACCCCGGCCTGCGTCGCGACGGCTTCCATCAGGGCCACCTCGCTCGCCGAGAGCTCGCGCACCTGGTCCCACCAGATCACCGAGAACCCGCCGATCACCCGCTCCTTCGCGAAGATCGGGACGAACAGGTCGCTCCGGGGCGTCAGCAGATCCTTGGCGAACTTCGGAATGCGCGGATCGCCGGCCACATCGGCCGAGAAGACCGGCCGCTTCGTCCGGATCGCCTCCTCGAAGTAGGCGTGCTCGGCGAGCGCGACGCTATACCCCGTCAGGCGCGCACGGAGATCATCGGGAACGTGATAGCCGGCGGTCGGCTGGAGGCGCGTCCCCTCCTCGTCGAGCAACCAGACACCCGCCGTGTCCGCGCCGAGGGCATGCGTCACGCGGCGGAGGAAATGGCGGATGAGGGCCTGGAGGTCGAGCGTCGTCGACATCGCCTGGCTCAGCGAGAGCAGCGTCTCCGTCTCGCGCACCCGCTCGCGAGCCTCGGCGTAGAGACGCGCGTTCTCCAGCGCGATGGCCGCCCGCGCGGCGAAGCTCTCCAGCACCGCCAGGTCGTCGTCGAGGAAGGCCGCCGCGTGGTCCCCCGCGCGATTCATGGCGATGACGCCGAGCAGCCGGTCCTGGAAGATCAGCGGGCACGCCATCGCCCGCCGCACGCCGAGATCGAGCCAGCGCTGGAGCGCGACGCCCGACTCCGCGTAGTCGTTCACGATCAGTCCGCGGCGCTGGTCGGCGCAGGCGCCGACGACGCCGTGCCCGAAGGGGACGGTGATGTCCCCGAACCCGCCGCCCTCGGTCCACGCGCGGGGCACCAGCAGGCGATCGCGCTCGACGACGTAGATGACGCCGCTGGCCTCGAACAAACGCGTGGCGCGCTCGACGATCAGCGTGAACAGACGCGCGGGGTCGAGCTCGGGCGCCAGCTCGCGCTCGGCCTCGGCCAGCGTCGCGATCTGCGCGCGGCGCGCCGCCTCGAGCGAGAACAGCCGCGCGTTCTCCAGCGCCAGCGCGGCCTGGTCGGCGATCGCCTCGAGCAGCGCCGCCTCCGCCGGGGAGAAGACGCGGCCGGACGCATCGCCGAGGTACAGGGCACCGATGATCCGTCCCTTCGCCCGGAGCGGCACCGCCAGGACGGCGGCGTCGCCGGCGCGTCGCATCGTCGCCCGCAGCTCGTCGGTCATGACGAAGGCGGGATCCGTGAAGACATCGGATGACGCGACCGCCCGCCCTTCGGCGACGGCGCGGCCCGACGCCCCCGCACCGGCGGGCACGGTGGATCCGAGCTCCAGCGTGGTGCGAATGTGCCCGCCCAGCGCGAGCGTCACGAGCGACCCGTCCGTCTGGAGCAACCGCAGCGCCGCGGACTGGGCGCGGAAGAAGGCGATGGCGCTCTCGACGATCTGCTCGCCGACCGCCTTGGGATCCAGGCTCTCGGTGAGCGTGCGGGCGAGCCGCGCCAGCTCTTCCGCCTCGAGCCGGCGGCGCGCGCCCTCCGTGTAGAGCCGGGCGTTCTCCAGCGCGAGGGCCGCCTGGTCGGCGAGCGCCTCGGCCATGCGGATCTCGTCCTCGCCGAATCGTCGCCCGGGCTGGTCGCCGACGGCGAGCGCTCCGACGACGCGCTCGCCCACGCGCAGCGGCACGGCCAGCACCGCGCGATGGCCGCCGAGCTCGGGGCGCGGGCGCGTCTCGTCCGTGAACGTGAAGCGACCGTCCGTCGAGATGTCGGCGGTCGCGAAGGGCCGGCGCTCCTCGACCGCGAGGCCCGCGACGCCGACGCCCCGGGGCATCACCCGGTTCCGGCCGAGCGCCACGCCCGAATCGCCCGAGACGGCGAAGGCGACGAGCGTCGCGGACTCGGCCTCGAGCCGATAGAGCGTGGAGGACTCCGCGCCCAGCACGCCGCGGGCGTTGTCGGCGACCCGCTGCGCGACCAGGTCGGGATCGAGGGTCTCCGACAGGAGCCGGCCGAGGTCGGCCAGCGCGCGCATGCGCTGCGCCTGGCGCGTGGCCTCGTGGTAGAGGCGGGAGTGCTCGAGGGCGATCGCCGCCTGCCCGGCGAACGCCTCGGCGATCTCCTCGTCGCGGGCCGAGAACGGTCGCCGCGCCCGGAAGCTGAGCACGCCGATCGTGCGGGCCGCCACCTTGAGCGGCACACCGAGGAACGTCGTGTACCCGAGCCGCTGCTGCGCTTCGTGATGCTCCGGCACCACGTCGCTGACCGCCGCGAGCTCGCAGTTGATCGTCCCGCCGCTCATCATGACGCGGCCGCTCAGGCTCTCGTCGACCCGGATGCGCTGGCGGATCATCGTCTCGCGGGCGGCGCCGGCGAGCCCCGCCAGGACCAGCTCGTCGCCGTCGAGCAGGCGAAACCCCGCGTTGTCGACCTCGAGAAGACGGGCCGCCTCCTCGGCGATCGAGGAGAGCAGCCCGGCGGTCGGCGTCACCCCGCCGATCTTCTTGTTGATCTCGAGCAGCGCCGCCAGGTACGCGCGCCGGGCGCGCTCGTCGGCGAACGCCTTGGCGTTGTTGATCGCGTTCGCGGCGTGCGAGGCCAGGGAGCCCAGGAGCTGGATCTCTTCGAGGGTGTGGGCGTGCCGGACGCGGGCGCCGAGGGCGAGCGCGCCGAGGGCTCGGACTCCGACCTCCAGCGGCACGATGACGACGCTGACCACGCCTTCGGCGCGGACACGCTCGACGAAACGGGAGCGTGGGTCGTTGAGCACGTCCAGGACCTCGAGCGGCTCGCCCGTGGCGACGACGCTCCCGACCAGCCCGTCGCCCACCGGCAGACGCGCGACCAGATTCGCTCGACCGGTCGTCCCCGCCTCGGTCCGGAGCGAGACGTGACGCTCGTCGTCGTCCACGATCCACAGCTGCGCGGCGCTCGAGCCGAACAGCTCGACCGCGGCGTCGACCACGCGCTGGAACACCTCGTCGAGCGACAGCGTGGCGGTCAGCGTGTGGGCCAGGCGCGCGAGCGTCTCGAGCCGGCGGCTCTTCTCGCGACTCTCGGCCAGGAGGGTGGCGCGGGCGACCCCCTGCCCCACCTGATGCGCGACCGCCTGGAACAAATTCAGCTCGTCGGCGTCGAAGGCGAGCACGTCCCGTGAGATCAACGCCATCACGCCCCACGTCCGGCCGCTCACCGGGATCGGCAGCGCGAGCTGGGTCCGGTAGCCTTCGGCCGTGACTCGTTCGGCGAGCTCGGGCGTCAGCACGTGCGACGCCGCGAGGTCCGCGACGACGGGACGGCCGGTGCGGATCACCTCGCCGACGTGGCTCCCCTCGAGCGGGCGGACGCGGAGCCGCTCCACGTCGGCGGGCGGAAGACCGCGATGGCCGACCAGGACGAGCGTCTCCGCCGCGCGGTCGTAGCGGAGCACGCCCCCGGCGGGCGTCCGCGCCAGCGCGCACGCCACTTCGAGCGTGCGCTCGGCGGTGACGCCGAGGTCGTCGCCGCTGCCGGTCGCCACCGCGATGGCGTGCAGCGCCTCCAGCTCGCGGCTGCGCCGCGCGGCCGGCGCCTCGCGTCCCTCAGGCCCGCGCAGCTCTCGCGACGGCGCCTCGCGCGGCGAGCCCTTGCGCGCTTCGCCGTCGGTCGGGGCGCTCGACCGCCCCCCGACCATGCCGACGACGACCACGCCGACCGCGGCGGCCACCGCGCCGCAGAGCGAGACCGCCCACCAGAACCAGAGCCGCCGACTCTCACCGTGATGCTCGCGCTCGGACACCAGCACCCAGAGGCCGCCGCCGGCTTCGGCGACCGGACGCAAGGTCCACGACTCGCCCTTGATGCTCATCTGCCCGGCCCGGACGACGGCCTCCCAGCCCTGCGTCGGCGCGCCGGCCAGCGTGGAGCCGAGAGCCCGGTCGCCCGAGACCACCACGAGCGCGGCACGCGCCGGCAAGCGCGCCAGCGAGGCTTCGAGCGCCTCGAAGCGCCGGCCGACGACCACCATGCCGGAGGGCAGCGGCGCGATGCCGAGGACGTAGAGCCGCTCGTCGACGACGGCGAGGCGCGCGACGGTCTCCCGCGGCCGGGCCATCGCCGGCACGAGGACGGGCCGCGCCACCGGCACCTGGACCAGCGGGGTGCCGGTCGCGTCGACGATGAGCAGCAGGTCGGCGAAGCGCTCTCGCGTCAACGCCTGCATCCGCGGCCCCGCGCCGCGTGCGAGCGTGGCCCAGTCGCTTCGGTTCGTGCCCTCGACGACCGCCGGGTCCTGGGACAGAAGCCACGCCTCGCGGCGCACGTCCTCGAACGCGGTCGCCACGATGGCCTGGACGGACGCGAGCGCGGCGCCGACGGTGGTCGCCTGGCGCGACGCGAGCTGGCGCGACAGCAGGAAGCCGGCGACGGACCAGAGCGTGAGGAGACCGACGAGAAGGAGGATCAGGCCGCGCACGGATCGGTGTCCGAGCGCGAGCCTCACGTGCGGCGCTCGCCCACCCGATGGAGCTTGAGCAGATTCGTCGTGCCCCGGACCCACATCGGCGAGCCCGAGATGATGACGATCACGTCGTTGGCGCGCACCGCGCCGTCGCCGAGCAGGGTCGCCTCGACCTCCTCGATCATCTCGTCGGTCGTCTCGACCTTCCGGATGAGACGCGAGGCGACTCCCCACGAGAGGGCCAGCCGTCGCTGGACCTCGACGAACGGCGTGAGCGCGATGATCGGCACGCTCGGGCGCGCCTGGGAGATGAGGCGAGCCGAGAAGCCCGATTCGGTGAACGCCACGATCGCGCGCGCGTCGAGCGCCTGCGCCGCGGTCGCCGCCGCGTCCGAGATCGCCTCCGGAAAGCTCGCGCTCGGACGCCGTCGCCGCTCCCGGTCGATGGTCAGCACGGCGCCGTCCGCGCGCTCGGCAATCCGCGCCATGACCGCGACGGCCTCGGCCGGATACCGTCCGGTGGCCGTCTCGGCCGACAGCATGACCGCGTCGGCGCCGTCGAAGATCGCCGTCGCGACGTCCGAGACCTCGGCGCGGGTCGGGCGCAGATGCGTCACCATCGACTCGAGCATCTGGGTGGCGACGATCACGGCGGCCTTGGCGCCGCGCGCCTGGCGGATGATCTCCTTCTGGATGTGCGGCACGTCCTCCAGCGGCACGTCCACGCCGAGGTCGCCGCGGGCGACCATGACCGCGTCGACGACGTTCAGGATGCCGGGCAAGTTGGCGAGGACCTCGTGCCGCTCGAGCTTGGCGACCAGCGGCACGTCGTCGGCGCCCTCGGCCCGCAGGAAGCTCCGCACTTCCTCGATGTCGCCGGCCGAGCGCACGAACGAGACCGCGACGAAGTCGACGCGCTGCCGGAGGCCGAATTTCAGATCTTCGCGGTCCTTGTCGGTCAGGCAGGACATCGGCAGCGACACGTGCGGCAGCGAGAGCCCCTTGTGGTCGCTGATGCGCCCGCCGACGACCACCCGGCAGCGGACCTCGTCCGCCAGCACGGCCTCGACGCGAAGCTGGATCATCCCGTCGTCCATCCAGAGCTGATCGCCCGGCCGCAAATCCTTCAAGAACTCGGGATGGGTGATCGACGCGCGCTCGGCGGTGCCGACGACCGATCGCATGCTGAGCGCGAACACGCCGTCCGGCTCGAGGTCGACGTGCGCGCCGCCGCCGGGCCCGAACGTGCCCAGCCGGATCTTGGGCCCCTGCAAATCCTGCAAGATCGCGACCGGCCGGCCCCACCGCGCCTCGCCCTCGCGAATTCGACGGATGACCTCGGCGTGCTCCTGGTGCGTGCCGTGCGAGAAGTTGAGGCGCGCGACGTCCAGGCCGGCCGCGACGAGCCGGTCGAGCTCGGCGGTGCTGCTGCTGGCGGGACCGATCGTGCAAACGATCTTGGTCCGGCGCATGCGTCAGGCGCCGGTCAAGAGCGGTCGCAGGAATTGCCCCGTATAGGTCCGCTCCGGGTGACGGATGAGCTCCTCGGGCGTGCCGGTGGCCACCACGCGGCCGCCGTCGTCGCCGCCCTCGGGCCCGAGGTCGATGACCCAGTCGGCGGTCTTCACCACGTCGAGGTTGTGCTCGATGATCACCACGGTGTTGCCCTGATCGACGAGCTTGTTGAGCACCTCCAGGAGCTTCTGGATGTCCGCGAAGTGCAGACCGGTCGTCGGCTCGTCGAGGATGTAGAGCGTCTTGCCGGTGGCGCGCCGCGAGAGCTCGGTGGCGAGCTTCACGCGCTGCGCCTCGCCGCCCGACAGGGTCGTCGCCGACTGGCCCAGGCGGATGTAGTCGAGGCCGACGTCGTCGAGGGTCGCCAGCTTGGACTTGATCACGGGCACCGCGTCGAAGAACGCCAGCGCTTCGCGCACGGTCATGTCCAGGACCGCGGCGATGCTCATCCCCTTGTAGTGGACGTCGAGCGTCTCGCGGTTGTAGCGCCGCCCCTTGCACACGTCGCAGGTCACGTAGACGTCGGGCAAGAAGTGCATCTCGATCTTGACGAGCCCGTCACCCTGGCAGGCCTCGCAGCGCCCGCCCTTGACGTTGAACGAGAACCGGCCGGGCTGGTAGCCGCGCATCCGCGCCTCGGGCGTCCGCGCGAACAGCGTCCGGATGAACGTGAACACGCCGGTGTAGGTCGCCGGGTTCGAGCGCGGCGTGCGGCCGATCGGCGACTGGTCGATGTCCACGACCTTGTCGATCCGCTGCGCGCCCTCGACCCGGTCGTGCGCGCCCGGGCGGTCCTGCGCGCGATGCAGCATCTGCGCGAGCGCGCGGTAAAGGATGTCGTTGACCAGCGTCGACTTGCCCGAGCCCGACACGCCGGTGACGGAGGTGAAGGTCCCGAGCGGGATCTTCACCGCCATGCCCTTGAGGTTGTGCTCGCGCGGGTTGTGGATCGTGATGAAGTGGCCGCTGCCCTTGCGCCGAGTCGCCGGCACCGGGATCGTCATCGCGCGCGCGAGGTAGCGCCCGGTCAGCGAGTCGCCGTTCGCCATGATCTCGTCGGGGGTGCCGACGGCGACGAGGTGGCCGCCGAGCTCGCCGGCGCCCGGCCCCAGGTCGATAACATAATCCGCCGAGCGGATCGTCTCCTCGTCGTGCTCCACGACGAGCACCGTGTTACCGAGATCACGAAGGCGCTTCAGGGTCTCGAGCAGTCTTCGATTGTCCCTCTGATGCAGTCCGATCGATGGCTCATCGAGAATATAGAGGACGCCGACCAGGCTCGACCCGATCTGGGTCGCGAGGCGAATCCGCTGCCCTTCGCCGCCCGACAGCGTGCCGGCCGGCCGGTCGAGCGTCAGGTAGTCGAGGCCGACGTTCATCAGGAAGCCGAGCCGCTCGCGGATCTCCTTGAGCACGCGCCGGGCGATGGCCGTCTCCCGCTCGGTCAGCGTGAGGGCGTCGAAGAACGTGCCCGCGTCCTTGATGGTCTGCCGCACGACGTCCGCGATCGAGCGGCCGCCGACCTTGACGCCGAGCGACTCCGGGCGCAGCCGCGAGCCCTTGCACGCCGGGCAGGCACGCTCGGTCATGAACAGCTCGATGTCGGACCGCGCCTCGTCCGACGTGGTCTCGCGATATCGGCGCTCGAGCGTCTTGACGACGCCCTCGAATCCGCCGTCGCGCTCGCCGTGCAGGATCACCTCGCGCACGCCCTTGCGCAGCTCGGACCACGGCGTCTCGAGGGAGAACCGGTGCCGCTTCGCCAACACCTGAAGCGTCTGCCGGAAGTACGTCGTCTCGCGCCCCGCCCACGGCGCCAGCGCGCCGTCCTTGAGCGAGCGCGCGGGATTCGGTACGAGCCGGTCGGGGTCGATCTCCTCGCGCGAGCCGATCCCGCTACACTCCGGGCAGGCGCCGTACGGGTTGTTGAACGAGAACATCCGCGGCGAGACTTCGGGGAACGAGATCCCGCACTCGGCGCAGGCGAGCTTCTCGGAGAACGTGTGGGCGGGGCCGGTTGTGGTGGTGAGGTCCTTGAGGCCGGCTTTGATTGTTGTACCGAGGTCCTTGAGACCGGCTTTGGCCGCGGGTGGCCTGCTGGAGGTGCTCGTGGCTCCGTCTCCGTCAACCGTCTCGACCGTGACGATGCCGTCGGCCAGGCGTAAGGCGGTCTCCAGCGAGTCCGCCAGGCGTGAGCCGAGGTTCTCGCGCACGATCAGCCGATCCACCACCACCTCGATCGTGTGCTTGCGTTTCTTATCCAGCTCGATGTCCTCGCCAACCTCACGGATCGTGCCGTTGACGCGGACCCGCGAGTACCCCTGGCGCTGCAGGTCGAAGAAGAGCTTCTTGTACTCGCCCTTGCGGCCGCGAATGACGGGCGCCAGCACCAGCAGCCGCGTGCCGGACGGCTGCGCGAGCACTCGGTCGACCATCTGCTGGACCGTCTGCGCGGCGATCACACGATCGCAGCTCGGGCAGTGCGGCACGCCGATCCGCGCGAACAGCACGCGCAGGTAGTCGTAGATCTCGGTGACGGTGCCCACGGTCGAGCGGGGATTCTTCGACGTGGTCTTCTGCTCTATGGAAATGGCGGGCGAGAGACCTTCGATCGAGTCCACCTCCGGCTTTTCCATCTGCTCGAGGAACTGACGCGCATAGGCCGAAAGCGACTCGACGTAGCGACGCTGGCCTTCCGCGTAGATCGTGTCGAAGGCGAGCGATGATTTGCCCGAGCCGGAGAGCCCGGTGATCACCACCAGCTGATCGCGGGGAATCTCGAGGTCGATGTTCTTGAGGTTGTGCTCTCGGGCACCGCGGATCACGATCCGATCACTCGCCATGGCGCTCTATTATACGGCTCGCGGTCCACGCCAAGGGGGCGGCGGCGAGCGCCGGGTAGGTCCACACCGCGCCGGCCCACCCCGGCAGGTGCCTACCGTACAAGGCGACCGCGGCGAACGCGATCATGCCGACGAGCGAGCCGACCAGCCGCGCCCAGCGGCCGTCGCCCGCGAGACGGGGCGCCACGATCGTCGACGCCGTCAGCCCGAGCCCGGCGAACAGGATGCGCGAAGCGTCGTCCGGCCACACGACCGCGGCGCCGGCCGACAGGACCAGGATCACGGTCGGTGGATCGGAGAGCAACGTTCGCACCAGGGGCGATCCGATGGAGAAGCCCGACTTCCGTCGGCCCGAACCCGCGAGCGTCGCGTCGAGGATGTCGCTCAACGCGGTCGCGGTGGCGAGGAAGAGGACGAGGAGCCCGGCGGCGCCCACCAGGGCGAGGGTCCGGCCGGCAGCGCCCGGAACCACCGCCGCCGGCAAGCCGAACACCGCGGCGAGCGGCGGTACCCCGATGGAAAGCCCTGGCGCGGCATAGGCGGCGTAGATACCGAGGCAGGCGGCCACGAGCACCAGCGAGAGCATGAGTCCCGCGCCGGTCGGCAGGCCCTCACCGGACGCGGCCCGGCGCGACCGGAACAGCGCGAGCGCGCCTCCGACCAGCGAGAACACCGCCCCGAGCGCCCGCGCCGCCGTCGACGCGGTTCCCCGCTCCGGCGGATCGGCCCACGTGATACCCGAGGCCGCCGCCCCCGGGACACGCTTGCCCGATTCGAACTTCAAGCGCGCCCCGGCGTCCAGCACCAGCCGGTCGCCGGGGCGCAGCGAGAGCGAGTCGCCCGCGCGCAGCTGCCATTCGCGGAGCCGGTCGAGCTCGAAGACTCGAAACGTCGCCGGCGCGAGCGCGGTGACGCGATGCGCCTCCGTGAAGTCGAGGACGACCGGCATCACGAGGGTCCGACCCTCGGTCACCCACGCATGGCGCTCGCCGAACGTGAGTGCCGGCCTCGACGCCACGTCGCGCCACGCGTTCCAAGGAGCAACCGCCACCGTCGGCGCGACGAACGCCACCGGGACGACGAAGCCGAGAACGCCGGCGTAGAGCAGGACGAGCCCCTTACCGCCGGCGACGAAGTCGGCGCGCAAGCGGACGGCCACCAGGGCGAGCGCCGCGGCCAGCAGGCTCGACGTGCGCCGTGGATAGCCCAGTGCGCCCGCGACGTCACCCAGCAGCGAGAGGTTCGCCCAGAGGATCAGCCCGATGCTCAGGCCCGTCGCCACGGGCGCGACGGGATTCTCGCGTATCGTCTCGCGCGTGGACGGGACGAGCAGCGCGATCAGCGGCGCCACCGTGATCGCGAGAATCGCGGCCGGCGCTTCGACGGCGCCGGTGAAGACGGAGGCCGCGACGACCGCGAGGACGATGGGTGACGCCCACGCCGCGACGCTGACCGCGGCGGAGCCGGCGGGCGCCGCGCCCTCGGCCGCGGCCCTGCGCTCGACGGCGACCACCACGAGCACGGCGGCGAGCGGAGCGACGAGAGCGGCGTACCACCAGAGCAGGCTGATCCCGGCGAGCCTGAGTGCTCCCGGGTTGCCCGGCGCCGGCATCAGAAGGAGCGCGCCGGCGAGGAGACCGAGCAGGGCCACGACTCCCGCCCGGCGCCGAGCGGCCGTCGGCATCGCGCGATTATAGCCGTTCCCACCCCACCCCCAGAATCAGTATCCTGGACCCACGCATCTAAGCGGGTTCGACCAGCATCGAAGGGATGAGCGGGCGTGCGGAGCCGGAATCGCATCGAACGGTTGACCGGGCGAGCGGAGCCGGGTCGCACCAAAGGGTTGACCAGGCAAGCGGAGCCGGAATCGCATCGAACGGTTGACCGGGCAAGCGGAGCCGGGTCGCATCAAAGGGTTGACCGGGCGAGCGGAGCCGGGTCGCATCTATCTCAGGCCACCCTCGGTGCAAGCCGGCCTCACGGACCCCGCTACAACAGGAGGCGGCGAAAGTGTCCGAGAAGATCCAACGCGCTATGGTCGTCACGGCGCACCCCGACGATTCCGAGTTCGGCGCCGGTGGAACCATCGCCAAGCTGGTCAAGGACGGCTGCGAGGTCACGTACGTGATCGTGACGAACGGCAACAAGGGCTCGAGCGACCGTACGATGACGCCCGAGCGCCTGGCGCTGATTCGCGCGGAGGAGCAGCGCAACGCCGCCCGCACGCTCGGGGTGTCGCGCATCGAGTTCCTCGGCTATCCCGACTGTGAGGTCGAGGACACCCGCGACTTGCGCCGCGACGTGACGCGACAGATCCGCAAGTGGCGTCCGGACCTTCTGATCGCGATGAACCCGAATCGCACGTACAACCTCGGCGGCTCGCACCGTGATCATCGCGTCACCGCCGGCGTCGCCCTCGACTGCGTCTATCCGCTGGCCCGCGACCACATGTCGTTCCCGGAGCTCATGCCCGACTACGAGCCGCACAAGGTGCTCGAGGTCTACCTGATGCAGTGGGAGACCCCGAACCTCGTGGTTGACATCACCGACGTCATCGATCTGAAGATCAAGGCGCTGGCGTGCCACGCGAGCCAGTTCAAGGACTTCGAGGGGGTCGAGAAGCGCGTGCGCGAACGCTCGGCCGAGCTCGGCAAGCCGAAGGGCTACGCGTTCGCGGAGACCTTCGACCGGATCGTTCTCGGGCGATGAGCAAGTACGGCCCGGCGCTGTTCAGCGTGGCGCTCTCGATCGGGGCCATCGTCGGCTACTTCTCCTTCCTGCGCGTGCCCGTCATTCGCAACCACCCGGCGCTCTACGTCGCCGCGTTCGCGCTCGCGGCGGCGATCGCGGCCGTTGCCACGGTGCGAGCGCCCCGCTGGCCCAATCTGATTGCGCTCGCGCTCTCGGTGACGCTCCTGGGGCTCGGCGGCTACTTCAATTTCGTCATGGCGAGGATCCCGCTGGGTCCGCCCATACTGCGCGTCGGCCAGCCCGCGCCGGACTTCACGCTGCCGGACGCCAAGGGAACGCCCGTCGCGCTCGCGTCGTTCCGCGGCCGCACGCCGGTCGTGGTGGTCTTCTACCGCGGCTACTGGTGACCCTTCTGCGTGTCGGAGCTCCAAGGGCTTGGAGCGGTGCTCACAGAGCTGGGTGACGAGGGCGTGCAGATCCTGGCGATCAGCCCCGATACGAACGAGCGGAGCCAGGAGCTCGCCGAGCGGCTGAAGGCCCGCTACCGCTTTCTCGCCGACCGCGACCTCGCGGTGACGCAGCGGTACGGCCTCCTCCACGCTCGCGGTGGCGACAAGGGCCAGGACGTGCCGGCGCCGGCGACCATCGTCCTCGACCGCGACGGGATCGTCCGCTGGCTCACGGTGGCCGACAACTACCAGGTGCGACCCGACCCGACCGACGTCGCCCGCGCGGTGCGCGCGATCAAGTGATGGTCGTACGAGCCGAGACGGTGCTCCGACGAGGCGAGTCTATCAATGATGGTCGTACGAGCCGAGACGGTGCCTCCGACGAGGCGAGTCTATCAATGATCCCAAATGCCAGCGTTCAGCGAGTGCAGGACGCGCTGGCCGCGGTCGGCGGCGGCCACTCCGTGGTCGCGCTGCAGCAGCCGGCGCGGACGGCGGCCGAGGCGGCGCGCGCGGTCGGCTGCCGCGTCGAGCAGATCGCGAAGTCGCTCGTGTTCCGCGGCGCCCAGAGCCAGCGCGCCGTGCTGGTCGTCGCGAGCGGCGCCAATCGCGTCGACGAGCTGAAGGTCGCCGGGCTCCTCGCCGAGCCCATCGCGCGCGCGGACGCCGACTTCGTGCGCGCCAAGACGGGCTACGCGATCGGCGGCGTCCCGCCGATCGCCCACACCGAGCCGCTCACGATCCTGATCGACGAAGACCTGATGCAGTGGCCGGAGATCTGGGCGGCGGCCGGTCACCCGAACACGGTCTTCAAGCTCACGCCCGACGACCTCGTGCGGATGACTGGCGGCCGCGTCGCGCCCGTCAGGACTGGAGGTGGAAGATGACCATCTTCAGCTCGGTCATCTCCTCGATCGCGTAGGCCGGCCCCTCCTTTCCGAAGCCCGACTCCTTGAGGCCGCCGTACGGCATGCGATCGGCGCGCCACTGCGGGCCCCAGTTCACGTGCAGGTTCCCCGACTGCACCTCGCGCGCGAATTTCCACGCCCACTCGAGGTTCTCGGTGAAGATCCCGGCGGCGAGCCCGTAGTTCGTGTCGTTGGCGAGCGCGATCGCCTCGTCGATGTCGGTGAACGGCGAGACGGCGACGGCCGGCCCGAACAGCTCGTCGCACGAGATGCGCATATCCGGCTTGACGTCCGCCACGATGGTCGGCGCGTACATGGCGCCCTGGCGCGTGCCGCCGGTGACGACCCGCGCGCCGCTCGCCACCGCCTCGCGCACCCACTCGTCCACCCGGACCGCCTCCTTCTCGCGGATCATCGGGCCGATCTGGACGCTGGCGTCGAGCTGGTTGCCGACCTTGAGCGCGCTGACCTTGGGCCGAAGCGCGGAGAGGAAGTCGTCGTAGACGCGCGACGCGGTCAGCACGCGCTGGGTGGAGATGCAGACCTGCCCCGCGTTCGCGTAACCGGTCGACGCGACCGCGGCGGCGACCCTGTCCAGGTCGGCGTCGGGCATCACGATCACCGGCGCGTTCGAGCCGAGCTCCATCGTCACGCGCTTGATGCCGGCCGTCTTGCAGATGTGCTCGCCGACGTCGCGACTCCCGGTGAAGGTGATCTTGCGCACGCGGCGATCGGCCACCAGCGCGTCGCCGATGTCCCCACCCGACCCGGTGAGCGTGTTGATGCCCTCGGGGGGCAGACCGGCCTCGAGCAGGATCTCGGTCAGCCGGATCGCCGACAGCGGCGTGTCGGTCGCCGGCTTCACGATCACGGCGTTGCCGCCCGCGATCGCGGGGCCGACCTTGTGACACACGAGGTTCAGCGGAAAGTTGAAGGGGCTGATGGCGACCACGACGCCGCACGGCACGCGGATCGTCACGCCGAACTTCCCCTTGCCGTGGGACGCCGCGTCGAGCGCGACCGTCTCGCCGTGGACCCGCTTGGCCTCCTCGGCCGACTCCATGATCGTGTCGACGGCCCGCAGCGCCTCGCTGCGTCCCTCGGCGAGGATCTTTCCTTCCTCCTTCGAGATCAGCGTGCCGAGCTCCTCGACGCGCGCGGCCAGCAGCTCGGCCGCGCGATGGAGGATCTTCCAGCGCTCGTAGCTCGTCAGCTTCGCCATCGCCCGGGCGCCACGCTCGGCCGACTGGAGCGCGCGCTCGATGTCGCCCCGATCGGCGCGCGGCACGGTGTCGATGACACTGTTGTCGTAGGAGTTGCGCACCTCGATCTTCTGGTCCTTGTCGATCCACTGGCCGGCCACGTACATTTTCATTACGACTCCTCCCGTGCTGGAGAGGGTACGCCGCACCACCGCTGGAGTAAAATGTGAGTGTGACTCGCCGCCTGGTTGTCCCCTTCCTGCTGCTCGCGTCTCTGCTGGTCGCCGCCGTGGGCGCTTTCGCGCGCGCCGCCGTCGTCCCGCCCGACGCCGCGCGGCTCGGCGCCGACGTGGAGACGCTGGCGGCTCCGGAAATGGAGGGCCGCCGCTCGGGCACCGCCGGCGGCGATCGCGCCGCGCGTCAGATCGCCGACTGGCTCGCGGCCGCGGGCCTTCGGCCCGGCGGCGACGCGGGATCGTATCTCCAGACGTTCGTCCTCGAGACCACGACGCGCCCGGCGGCATCGAGCAGCCTGGAGCTCGCCGCGCCGTCGTCGCGGCGCTTCGAGTCCGGCCGCGAGTGGGCCCCGCACGGTGGGTCGCTGGCCGGCGAGGCCGGCGGCGATGTCGTCTTCGTCGGCTACAGCGCGGACCTTCCGGACGCCGGGTACGACGACTACGCGTCCGTCGACGTCGGCGGAAAGATCGCGCTCGCGCTGGAAGGGGCGCCGCCGCACCTCGGCGGAACACGCGTGAGCCGGCTCGACAAGCTGATCGCCGCGAAGCGGCACGGCGCGGCCGCGCTGCTGATCGCCGGCGACGGCGTGCCGACGTCCCCGGCGACCGCGGCCCGGGTAGGCCTCGTGTCGGCTGCGCTCACGCGCCAGACGGCCGACGTCCTGCTGGCGCCGGCCGGCCAAACCACGGCCGCGGCCGTGAAGGATCTGGTCGCGGCGCGGGCGCCGGCGTCGTTCACGACGGGCGCGCGCGTCAAGATTCGAGTCGAGATGGCCGCGGACGAGATCCGGGCGGCGAACGTCGTGGGAATCCTCCCCGGCACCGATCCGGCGCGCGCGGGCGAGGCCATCGTGATCGGCGCCCACTACGATCATCTCGGTCGCGTCGACGGCGTCGTGCACCCCGGCGCCGACGACAATGCATCAGGCAGCGCCATCGTCCTCGGCCTGGCGCGCGCGTTCGGGGCGGCGGGCGGCGCCCAGCGAACGCTGGTCTTCGTGCTGTTCGGCGGCGAGGAGCTCGGGCTGCTGGGCTCGCGCCACTACGTGAGCCATCCGCCGATCCCGCTCACGAGGACCGTCGCGATGCTCAACTTCGACATGGTCGGGCGGATGCAAGGGACGCGCGTCACCATCGCCGGCGGCGACAGCGGCAGCGGCCTCCGCGCGATGGCGGGCGACGCGGCCCAGCACGAAGGCGTGACGGCCGAGCTCCTCGGCAATCCCCACGGGCCGTCTGATCACGGCCGCTTCTACGAGGCGGGGGTTCCGGTGCTGTTCTTCTACACCGGCGGTCACGGCGACTACCATCGCCCGACGGACACGGCGGACAAGATCAACGCAGGGGGCATGGCGCGCCTGGCCGCCGTCGCGGTACGGATGATCGAGCAGCTCGCGAGCGACGGCGCGCGGCCCGTCTACGCCCAGGTCCCTCGACCGGCTGGGCGCCGGGCGCCCGCCGCCACCGCACCGGGCGGCGCGTTCCTCGGCATCGCCGCGCCGCCTAGCGGCAGCGACGGTCTGCGGCTGGCCAGTGTGGTCGCGGGAACAGCGGCCGCGCAGGCGGGATTGCGCGAAGGCGACGTGATCGTCCGCATCGCCGGGACGCTGATCGACGGGCTCGAGGACGTGAGAACGCTGCTCCGCGACCGGCGGCCCGGCGACGTCGTCTCGGTGCTCTATCTCAGGGACGGCGAAGCACACGCCACGACGGCGACGCTCGGCGCGCGCGCGGACTAGCTGAGCCCGTGGAAGGCCGCCAGGAAGAGTCCCGCTTGGCCGATGCCGACGTGAGAGCCGCCACCACGCTCACCGAGATGATGCGGCGGCGCGCCGATCGCTCACCCGACCAGCAGTACTTCCATCTATTCGACGAGACGGTGACGTACGGCAAGCTCTGGGCGCAGAGCGCGCGGTACGCCGCCGGGCTTGCGCGCGCCGGCGTGGGCGTCGGCGACAAGGTCTGCCTCATCTATCCGACCTGCGCCGAGTTCTTCTACACGTTCTTCGGCGCGCTACGGCTCGGTGCGATCCCGGTCCCGCTCTATCCCACGCTCGGCGTGGAGATGACGGCCAACATCTTTCGCGACTCCCAGGCGATCGCGGTCGCGACCATCGGCTGGTTCCGCACCGGCGTGGACGAGAGCCGCGCGCTGGCGTCCAACGTCCGCATGGTCCTGGAGCCGTCCGACCTCGACGTCGACACGTCCTCGTCGCCGTTCGTGGAGGTGAAGGCCGAGGACCTGGCGTTCCTGCAGTACACGTCGGGGAGCACGGGCCAGCCACGCGGCGTGATGCTGACGCACGCCAACGTGGTGTCGACCATCCACTTCATGGCCGAGGCCGCCGGGCTCACCGCCGACGACCGCGTCGTGTCGTGGCTGCCGCTCTACCACGACATGGGCCTGATCGGCTGCTCCTTCACGCCGCCGCTCACCGCCACGCCGCTCTGGCTCTTGCCGCCTGACCTTCGCAACCCGCGCCAGTGGCTCACGCTGTGCACGGAAGTGCGTGCGACGTTCACCGTCTCGCCCGATTTCGGATATCGGAACTGCGTGCGCAACGTCCGCGACACGACCGGGATCGATCTCAGCAGCCTCAAGGCGGCGCTCTCCGGGGCCGAGCCCGTGCGCACGTCGACGATCGCGGCGTTCGAGTCGCACTTCGGCCTGGAGCGAATCGTCCGGCCTTGCTACGGCCTGGCCGAGGCGACGCTGGCGGTGGCCATCGTGCCGCGTGGCGCGCCGCTCCGGCTCGACGCGAACCGGCGCTTCCTCTCGGTCGGGCGGCCGTGCCGCGGCGTCTCCGTCCGCATCCTGGCGCCGCAGGACGAGGCGCCGAACGCCGAGCGTCCGATGGGCGAGGAAGGCGAGATCTGCGTCAAGAGCCCCGGCGTCATGAAGGGCTACTACAACAACCCGGTGGCGACGGCGAAGGTCCTGATGCCGGGCGGCTGGCTCCGCACGGGCGACCTCGGCTTCGTCGACGCCGAAGGCTTCCTCTACATCACCGGGCGCCTCAAGGACCTCATCATCCTCGGCGGCGTCAACGTGCTGCCGGCCGACATCGAGGAGGTCGTCGACCACATCGAGGGGGTGCGCTACTCGGCCGCCGTCGGCATCGACAGCGAGCGGACCGGCACCCAGCGGCTCCACGTCGTCGCGGAGGTGCGCAGCGAGAACGCGTCGCCCGACGACTACCACGGACTCGTGCGCGAGATCACCAGCCGCGTCCACAAGGCGCGCGGCCACCGGCCGGCCCGGGTCATCCTCGTCCGATCGAGCACGATCCCCAAGACGTCGAGCGGCAAGATCCAGCACTCGCGGCTGGCGCAGATGATCCAGGAGGGCGAGCTCGGCGAGCGCATCGTGTATGGGGACTAGCCAGGTGCCGGGCTCGCAGACCTCACCGACGAAAACGGGCGTGCGGAGCCGGGGCGCTCCTGGCTCCACGCCTCACTGGGACGCGCCGACCACCCGCGCCCTCACGCGATAGCCCGGCTCCTCGGGCCGCACGTATCCGTGCTCGAGCGCGGCGATGTCGAGCTCGACCGTGTCCAGGTCGACGAGCGTGAGCGCGTCGGCTGGCGTGGCGCCGAGCGTGGCGATCGACTTCAGATAGCCGCCACACGCGCCACACGTCTCGATCTTTCGGCTCTCCCGCGGCTCGTCGCCGACCAGCGAGCCCAGCATCGCGTGGTCCGCGTTGGCGCAGAAGGGGCAACCCAGCCCGTCCCCGCGCCAGTCGCCGCCGCAGCGGCCGCAGCGAAGATGACGGCTCTGTTCCACGCCGCGGGCCTCGGCGAGCGTCGGCCAGGCGCCGCACACGGGGCAGTAGCCCTGCGTCCATCCATGCGGCAGCCGGTCGTGCCAGGCGCCGCGGCAAGCGTGGAGCAGCGGCGTGGCCACGACGGCCGAGACGACGCGAAGCGCCGAGGGTTCGACGGCCAGCGAGGTCGCCCACCGGTTCAAGCCACGCCCGTCCTGACGAATCGCCGCTTCCAGGATCGCGAGCGCGTCCAGGCGCGCGTCGCCCGCCGCGGCTTCGAGCGGCGCCGCGGATCCGCCGTTGCTCTTGGCGACGTCGAAGATCTGGCGAACGAAGCGGTCCGCACCGTCAGGGTCGATCATGAGCACGGCGCCCTCCAGGAGCGGCGCCGGCAACGGCTCCGGCTCCACGGTGGCCGGGCCATCCGGAACGGCTCGAAGCCAGAGCGGATCGCCGAACGTTCCTTGCGCGACGGAAAGGAGCGCCAGCCACGGCCGCCACTCCGGATGATCGCGGGCGAGGTCGGCGAGCCTGGTGGCCATTGGAGCGCTCATGGCCGGGGTCGGTGGTGAGCTACGCAGAAAGTCCCGGCGCGACAGCTGCATTGCCAGTCTCCTCGCTTTGTCGCCGTACTACCAACTCGGCCCGACGGACTGAGCGCCAAGGTGTGCGAGAGCAAGGGGCCTGCCACGTGAGCGACGCGCGCAAACTCAGGACGTTGCGGGCGCCAGGGTCGGAGCACGACGCGTATTTGTTCTACAAGGTGTAAGTCTCCGTGTCGAAAACCGAGTGGATTGACACCGGGGAAATCCCTTAGGGCTGGAGCATCACCTTGCCGATGCCGGATCGATCCTCGACGATGCGATGAGCGTGGGCCGCCTCGGCCAGCGGGAGCACTCGGTCCACCAGCACCCGATAGCGGCCCTCGGCCGCCCACGCGAGCGTGAGCTTGAGGTCCTCGGCGGTGATGCGCCCCACCGAGCCGATCACCGAGATCCCGTTCAGGTAGAGGTGCTTGACGTCGAGCGGCACCGTGCCGCCCCCATGGGCGCCGGCGGTGACGAGCCGGCCGTTGCGCGCCAGGCTCGCGAAGGCCTTGGGAAAGAGGTCGACGTCGGCGATGTTCTCGAACACGACGTCGACGCCGAGGCCGTTCGTGATCCGGCGCGCCTCGTCCGTCAGGTCGCGCGCGCGATAGTTCACGCCCACGTCGGCGCCGAAGTCGAGTGCCGCGCGCACGCGCGCGTCGGCGCCCGCCGCCGCGATCACCCGGGCTCCGAGTGACTTCGCCACCTGGATGCCGGCGATGCCCAGCCCGCCCGAGGCGCCCATCACCAGGACCCACTCGTCGGCCGCAAGCCTGGCGACGTCCCGGAGCATGCTGAGCGCCGTGGGCCCGTGCCGCGCGACGACCGTCGCCGTGACGAAATCGAGGCCGTCGGGCATCGGGTGCGTGGCGTCGGCGTGCACCTTCACGTATTCGGCATAGCCGCCCCACGCGTGGACGCCGAGGATCCCCGGCCCCTGGGACGCGGTGGCCGGGCGAACTATTTGACGGGTGACGACGCGGTCGCCGACGCGGCGTCCGACCACGCCGGCGCCGACGGTGGCCACCACGCCGGACGGATCGACCCCGAGGATGTGCGGGAGCGTGGGTCGCACCGCGTAGGTGCCGGCGCGGACCGCGAGGTCGAGCGTGCGATTCACCGAGACCGCGTGAACGCGGATCAGCACCTCACCCGGGCCGGGCGTCGGCGTCGAGATCTCCTCGAGCCGCATCACCTCCGGCGGGCCGCACTCGCGAATCACCATCGCCTTCATGGTCGACGGCGATCGAGGGCCGCGTCGGGGCTAGATCTTCTCGCCGAGCTTCGCCCAGTCGTCGAGGAACTTCTTGAGCCCGATGTCGGTGAGCGGATGCTTCATGAGCTGCTCGAGCACGTTGAACGGCATCGTGGCGACGTGCGCGCCGGCCTTCGCCGCGTCCACGACGTGGAGCGGGTTGCGGATCGACGCCGCCAGCACCTGGGTCCGATATCCCTGGACCCGGTAGATCTCGCAGATGTCGCGGATCAGGTCCATGCCGACGTGGGCGATGTCGTCGAGGCGGCCGAGGAACGGGCTGATATAGAAGGCGCCCGCCTTCGCGGACAGGAGCGCCTGGGTCGCCGAGAAGCACAGGGTCTGGTTGACGCGGATCCCTTTGCTCGAGAGATACTTCACGGCCTTGAGGCCGTCCTTGGTCAGCGGGCACTTCACGACCGCGTTGGGCGCGACCTGGGCCAGCTCCTCGCCCTCTTTCACCATCCCCTCGAAGTTGGTCGCGATCACCTCGAGGCTCACGTCGCCGGGGACGATCGAGCAGATCTCCTCGATGAGTGGACGAAACGGGCGCTTCTCCTTCGCGATCAGCGAGGGGTTGGTGGTCACCCCGTCGACGACGCCGATCGCCACGCCCTCTTTGATCTCGCTGACGTTGGCCGTGTCCAGGAAGATCTTCATTCCGCCCTCCTCAGGGAAACGCGTGTGCCCGCGCGCACCTGCTTGAAGATTGTCGCATCGCCGACGACCTTGCCCACGACATTCACGGGGCTCGCCGGACGAATCTCCTGGCCCTGGCTCATCGGCGTGGGCCCGAAGAAGATGCAGAACGCGCGGCCCGGGGGCCAGTAGCCGAGGTCGCCCAAGTCGACGACCTCGCGCGCGGCCTCGGGCTCTGCCGTGAGGCCGATGTCGAAGTAGATCTCGTCGCCCCACGTCTCGCCCTTCGCCTCGATCGGGAGCGCGTCCCAGATCGCGCGCGCCGTCGACGAGTCGTTGAGCCGCGCCGACGCCGCGACGTTCCCGGCCGTGATCACGATCGTCTGACCCACAAGGCCAGCCTAGGCCGTGCTTCCGACGCGTGTCAAGAACGCGCTCGAGGCTGGCGGTGGGCGAGGCCGGCGCGGGTGCGGTGGGGCTCGAGAGAACCACGCGGCACGCGTCCGCTGCTCCGGGGCGGCTGGGCTCCATCCGGGCACTCCACTCCCGTCGCCGCATGGAGGGAACGGGTTCCTTCGAGCCCCACCGCACCCGTGCCGGCCTCGCCCACCACCAGTTCACCCGCGCGGTTGACACTCCGTCACGCGCGAGCATGAAAGCACTCAAGTCACCCACGTGCACCGCCGTCACGCGCGCGCCTGCGGCCGTCGTCATGCGCGCGCGCTTGAATCACCGCAACGGCGCCCGGGGGTGGTGCGGGGTAGTGGGGGCGGGGTCGACGAGACCCGTTCCCTCCACGCGGCGTCGGAGGTGGAGCACCTGGATGGAGCCCAGCCGCCCGGGGCAGCGCACGCGCGCCTCGTGGTCGCGCGACCCCGCCCCCA
>Ga0209376_1001257_pt1 | contig 25937 bp, 32 predicted proteins | sample GraSoiAngelo_134_FD_185891 | JGI IMG/M metagenome (GOLD analysis project Ga0209376, IMG submission 185891) | Grasslands soil microbial communities from the Angelo Coastal Reserve, California, USA - 14_0929_05_30cm (SPAdes) (version 2) | ecosystem: Environmental > Terrestrial > Soil > Grasslands ... | reverse complement strand
CCAGCGGCTGAGCCGGACCAGGACGGACGAACAGCGGCGGCGCGGCTTGAATCAGTTCAAGGATCAGGAGATGTTCCGCATTGACATGAAGCACCTGCTGGACCCCGGCACCGCGCTGCCGGACTTCTCCCTCGCTCTAACCGAGCTGGCCGAGGTGGTGCTGGATCAGGCTGCCCGCGACTGCCAGGCCACACTGACCCGCCTCCACGGCGCTCCCCGACTGCTTGACAGAACGCCATGCCCGTTTGCCGTGTTCGGCATGGGCAAGTTCGGCGGCCGGGAACTCGGCTATGCCTCAGACATCGAAGTGTTGTTCGTGTACGGCGGGGCCGGACGAACCACCGGCCGCCGCCCACTGGAGAACAGCGAATACTTCGAGCGGCTGGTGCAAGCCATTCTGCAGCGGATCGAGGCGAAGCAGGAAGGCATCTTCCACCTTGACACGCGGCTCCGACCGCACGGAGGAAAGGGATTGCTGGCCAACACCTTGGACGAGTTGCACACCTATTACAGTGCCTCAGGCCTCAGTGCACCGTTCGAACGGCAGGCCCTGATCAAGTTGCGGTTCGTGGCGGGCGACCAGGGCTTGGGGCGACAGGTGGAAACTCTTCGAGATTCAGTCGTCTATGGCGGCCAGCCGTGGGACCTGGCAACCGCACTCGACCTGCGGCATCGCCAGATCAAGGAATTGGTGGAACCGGGGCAGACTAACGTGAAGTATAGCCCAGGCGGGCTGATCGACATTGAATACGCAGTCCAGTATCTCCAGCTCCTCCACGGGCACCGGTATCCAGAACTCCGAACGCCCAATACACTGGAAGCCCTCAGGGCTCTGGGCCGGACCGGCGTGCTTCCACCGGACAAGATGACAGCCCTTTCCGACGGGTACCTGTTCTTCCGGCTGCTCATTGACGGACTGAGGATCGTGCGCGGGAACGCCAAGGACCTCGTGCTGCCGCCCTCCGACTCGGATGCCTTTATATTTCTGTCGAGACGGCTGGGCTACACGTCCGAACAGTGGCAGGAAGGTGCGAGACAATTAGCGGCCGACATCAGCCGGCACATGGCGAGGACAAGACAGTTCTTCAGCGGGGAGTTCGGGAGCCTGTGACCGGAATCACAACTCCTGGTCCGCCTCTGCTTCCAGCGTCAGCCCTGCGAGTTCGGAGTAGGCGCGCAAGAGGTCCGAAACCGAGAGGACCCCGGTAATCGTTCCGTCTTCTGTGACCGCCAGATGGCGGATCGCCTTCTGCTTCATGAGGGAAATCGCTGCCGTGATCGGTTCGTTGTCTTCAATCGTGACGACCGGCTTGCTCATGCAGGCCTTGACGATTGTGGTCATCGGATCGAGCCCTCGCGCAACCGCCTTCCGGCTCAAATCCGTATCGGTGATGATCCCGATGTACCGGAGATCATCATCCACCAGCAGCGACCCGACTTTCCATTTCTGAAGCAGCCGCCCCGCTTCTTTGATTGTGGCATCCTTGTGGACGCTGCGAACCTCGTGCGACATGTAGTCGGCGACTCGTGCCCAGGACAATCCTCTGGAACCGTTGGGACCCTCCTTGGAGGCTCGAATGGCTTCGAGCTCGGAGACACAGCTTTCTAGCACGCGCTTGCGCTGGTGAAGCGCTTCGCGAGCAATGTCATGAACTCCGCTTTCCTGGGCCTCTTCAGGCAAATTGACCAGACTCGCCGCCTCGCCCAACTTGGCATATTCGTAGGCCTCCAGCAGCTCAGAGGCCTCTCCGAAGACTCGACCGATCAGTCGTTCCGTTGCAAGATCAAATTCCTCGAGCGAGCCAGCTGTGCTCCTGCTCGAGAGAAGCGGCTGAAACTTGACAAGCTGCTGCCGCAATCGTTCGATGTCCCGATCCACGAACAGGCCACGAGCCAGTCGTGTCTTCATCATTTTCTGCATAGGACGCTCTCGTCGGATGGGGGACCAGAGGATACCTCAACTCTCGAGCAGAGACAAGGGGTGACTTGAGCTAGGTAGGACTGAGAACGGGGCGCAGCAAGCGAACCGCAGGCTCCTGGACCTTCAGCTCGTCAGCCGGCTTGACCACAGGGCCCGGTTTCGCCGCGCTCCCTCGCACCCGGTGCATTTTCTCGCGCGTGTGATAGGGCACGAGCCCTTCCAGGAGCAAAGGCAGCTTGTCGCAGGGAACATCTTCCATGATTCTGACCGCGAGTTTGGCATCGGGACCGGACCGTCCTCCCACGTACACGTCCACCGCATCCACCACCTGACCGTCAACTTTGGCTTTCTTGCCCAGCAGTCCAATGTCCGCGACAAGGTGATTCCCGCAGCCGGCCGGACAGCCGGACCAGTGCATCGTGATCGGCTTGATGCCGGTTCCTAGTTTCGTTTCAAGCGCCCTGGCCGTCTGGACGGCCCGGCTTTTGGTCTCAATCACCGCCAAATTACAGTAGTCGTTCCCGACACAACTGACCAGCCCTTGCTGGATGGGCGAAGGATTGTAGGCGAACTGTTTCAGAAATGGATCCTCGGTCAAGTCCCCCAGTTTACGATCCGCCACGTTCGGGATGATCAAGGCTTGAGCCGGCGAGAGACGAATCTCGCCCGTGCCATACCGCTCGGCCAATGCTGCGACGGTCTTGAGATCGTCCGCCTTCACGCGCCCGACCGTAACCTTCAGCCCAACGTAGTTCATGGCCAGCTGCTTCTGTCGGTAGATTCCGACGTGGTCCTTGGCAGACATCTTGCGCGCATCAGTTCCGGCCGGAGGAAGGACCCTGCCGACACGGGCCTCCACCTCACTCCGAAACATGGCCTCTCCCCAGTCATCTAGAAGAAAAGCAAGGCGCGCGTTGTTGCGCGATTCCCGATAGCCCGAGTCTCGATAGACCTGGATGATCGCCCGGCACACCTCAACCGCTTCCATCGCAGTCACAAAGATGTCCAAGGGAGTCGCAATGCGATAGCCGCCGGAGCCAAGTTTGCCGCCAGCCAACACGTTCAAGCCGACCACCTTCGCTCCACCGGCATCTTGATAGGCCGGAACCAGTGCCAGGTCCTGCGTTTCCATGTGAAGACAGTTGTCGGGACAGCCGGAAACGGCCACGTTGAACTTTCTAGGGAGGTTGGTATATGCAGAGTTATACAGAATTTCTTCTGTCAGCGCTGCAACCACCGGTGTCGCGTCCAAGACCTCTTCCGAAGTCAATCCCGCAATCGGGCAAGTCATCACATTGCGAACGTTATCCATGCCGGTCTGCATGGAATTCAGCCCGACCTCCTCCAGCTTGGCAAAGATCGCCGGCACATGTTCAATCCGGATGTGCCGAAGTTGTACTTGTTGCCGCGTGGTGAGATCCAGAAGACCATTCCCGTACGTCGCGGCGATCTCGGCAAGCCCCCGCAGTTGGTAAGAGCCGGTTTTTCCACCAGGAATCCGCACGCGGATCATGAAGAATCCGGGCGTCGGGTTCCGGAGAAAGAGCCCATACCACTTCAGCCGTTGGATATCGCCTTCAGAAATCGATTCCCAGCCATCCCGCGCGTAGCCCGCGATCATGTCCTTGATGTCTAACCCATCGCGCTCTCGCTTGATCTCTTCGATCTTGTTCATCTCGACACCGACGGTCGGGCGCCCGGAATTCCTGAGGAAATCGCAACCGTTCCTTCAGAAGGCATGTGCGCGACGCTGGCTAACCAATAGAGTCCACCGACGAACACGCTGCCGCCGATCACGTTGCCGAGGACCACAAAGGCTTGATTCCAGAGAAACCCGGCCCATGTCACGGTGGCCGCATGTGGAAGGAACAGAGCAACGCCCAGTAAGGACTGATTCGCGATGCTGTGTTCGAAGCCGCTGCCAACGAAGGCCAGCAGGCACCAGAAGATCAGGACCAGCTTTGCGACATCGCTCGTCGTACGTCCGGCTGTCCAGACTGCCAGGCACACAAGCCAGTTGCACAGGATACCGCGAACCACTAACTCCCAGGCGGATAAGTTCATTTTCATAGCCGCTACTTTCATCAACAGATCAATCTGTGGCTGTTGCGACAGGACTCCGGACTGGGCCACTAGCCAGGCGAGGCCAAGCGAACCGATGAGATTCCCTCCCAGGGAAAAGGCCCACATGCGGCTCACAGTCCCCCAAGAAATGGCGCCGTCCAGCGCCCCAATTGCGCAGACCATGTTGTTGCCGGTAAACAGCTCGGACCCCGCGAAGATGACCAACGTGAGCGCGATCCCGAAGGCCACGCCCATGACCAACTTCAGAGCTGCCGCCCCTTCCGCGGCAAATGGGGCTCCCACGCTGAAGATGAGCGTGATGCCGAACCCGAGATACACGCCTGCCAGTGCTGATAGGATCAGATATCCGATTGGCCCGCCTTCGAGATAGGCAGCCTTGGCCTTGGACTGCTCAGCGATCCTGGCAATATCAGACCGATGCATCAGGCGACCGCCGCGTTCAGCGAGATTTGATATTCACCACGCCGGACCGGCTGAAGCATGACCATCCCGGCCCGGTTGAGCCGGTCAACGGCCAGGAACACTTGCGACCAAGTCATGCCCGGCAGCAAGGCGCACAGACTTTCGATCGTCTGGGGCTGCATCCCGCGCAGGGCTTCGAGGAGCAGCTCATCGTTCGAGAGGGAAGCGGTGACATTGTTGCATATGACGCTCATGGTGACCTCCATGCAATAGAGGCCAGCAACTTCAGTGCCAGTCAGAAAGCACTGATTTTCAGCCAGGAATGATGGTGCGGACAAAGATGGGAGGAAGTGACCCGACAATTCTGTAGGGATTCAGACCAAAATGGAGGGTGTCTCGGCTGACGAAGGGCGGGCAGCTTCGGCTTTGTCATGATGCGATGCAGTCACACAGTGACTAATCTCCTACTGCTGGCCGTGCGCCTCATCAGATTAGCAGAACGGCGCCGCGGCACTCATATCGGCTACTGTTAGGCATCGTGCGCCATGACGAACGCCTCCGTGCCCTTCCCTTCCATCCGAGGCATGATGACGGAAGAGGGAACCCGCCGCTTCGGTAAGGTCGCTTATGAGTGCAGGCCACCATAATGCGGCCATGTTGGCTGGGGTTGGCTGGACTGTGATGAAGGTGAGCACAAGGTGTACCAACCTTAGCTGAGATAGCCGTCCTGCTCTTCTATTTATTTGGTTTGTGGGGAGCGAAAGTGGAGAGGGTCTCTAAGGTTTTGCAACTCGCGGTAATAATAAAGCGGAGTCGGCCGTTGTTTCTTGAATCTCAAGTTTCTGAGAAAGGCGATTTCCTCGGCGGTAGCCTTGCAGTCGAGGGCAGTGGTCTGAAGAAATTCTTTGAATCCTGGCTCTTCGTCCAGAGGTTCTTCCTGCTCCCTTTCAAGAAATTCAAATTTCTTAAGGTGTCCTGGAGCCACTCTGTGGTTTAAGACAATTTGCATCGCAAAAGTGACGAGGTCGATGTCCCAGGTTTCAATCAGCGGATCCAAGAAGGAGACGCAGTTTTCATTCGACAGGCTAATGATATTTGTGTCCAAGAACTCGAGCACGATGACCCGCATCTGTTCATAGCTTTTGTGGCTGAATCGAGCCAGTCGGCGGAGCCACTGTTCGCTTTCCAGTTCTTGTTTGGCGACGCCCTTGACCACGTCCAACAGCTTCTGGGTGATGAAGCGTTCGAGTTCGCCAAAGGACTGCTTCTCAAGAATGGCCCGAATCTGTGCTTGTTTGCCGGGATGGCATTTGCGGAGAATTAATTCGCGAACTTCTTGAAACAAGGGCTCGGGCGGGTCCCCTAATTTTCTCTTCAATTGTTCCCGACGCTGGAGGTCAGCCACCTTCGCAAGTTCACCGCTCGGGAGCTTCAACACTTTACCCATCTTGTCGTAAATGTCGGTCCGGTTAGACGCGGGAGGCAGTTTTTTCTGAGTCAGGAGCTGTGAAATATAGGATTCCGTCACTTGGGCGGCACGGGCCAGCTCTCTCTGCTCAAGCCCCAATGCTTCCAGCCGCTGTCTGATCACTAGGGAAACATTCACTGGATTCCCTCCTATCGATTAACTATAACTGATTAATCACTTCCAGGTTTTAGAGATATATCACATTCTACTTGACAAGCACAAGTTAATTAACTTATCATGGTTAACGCGATGAGACTATCCACTCACTAATGTCTGACGTGCTGAGTTACGCTGACTGTCCTATCCTTTGCGCTTTCTGATCCCTCCTCGCGCGATTGATTCCCCAGTCTCCGCCGCTCCTACGCCAGAGTCCCAGGGTGTGCTGACACTTTTAACGGTGACGCGCCCATGGCGCCCTCAGATGGTGTCCTTCTGAACGGAAGCTCGTGGATGCGTCGGATCCACTGAATCTCAGGGAATCCCTCGAGACGACCATACGAGGAGTAGGAACAATGCCGGTCTATGAGTACGGGTGTGAGGCGGGCCACCGCTTTGAAGTGACCCAAAAATTCAGCGATCCCCCTATCACCACCTGTCAAGCCTGCGCCCAGCCGGTCTCTAAGCTGATTTCGGCGCCGGCGATCATGTTCAAGGGGACCGGTTGGTACATCACGGACTATTCGGACAAGCTGAAGCCGACGGCCGCGGAGCGAGACTCAGAGAGCACCACCGGACCGAAGAAAGACGGCTCGGAGAAAGAGGCCGCTACTCCCGCATCCCCGCCTTCTGTCTCCGCGCCAGCACCCTCCCTAGCCCCCGCTGCTTCAGAGGTCTAGAGAATGTAATGGAGGTGACAAATGGAACTCGTGATGTGGATTATCGTGGGGATCGTCGCAGGTTTGGCCTGTATCGTCTTAGTGCCCGTACTGGTGGTCGGGACCTGGTTTGTTGTCATGACCGTGATCCTGGGGCTGGCTGACGGGACCATATGGTTGCTGGATCAGGGGTGGAAGAGGAATAGGAGCGGAAGAAGCAATGGGAAGCTACCCCTGCTGGAAGAGTATTTGCCGTCGAGTATTTACCTCGGGGAACATGTTAATGCGGTGGTTGGGGCGGAGAAAGGGAACTGAGCGCACTCATGTCCTGGTTGGTCTTGTACATGACGGTCATCGTCCCGCTCCTGCTGGTGATGTTGCTGATGATGGATCTTGTTGACTTTGAGATCAGGCCGCATCCCAAGCAGGGCTCTTGGAGCGAGTGAGAGTGGCGCAGGTGGCCCTCGCACGACCTTGAAGAAGGCAGCGTAACCTCAGATCAAGAAAAGGGAGGCAAAATACCATGAGAACCTATCTATTTATAAGACGCACGGTTGTCCTCACGTCGCTGGCGCTGATTCCGTGGGTCCCTGCGCTGTTAGCACATGCGGCGGAACTGTCTCCGGGAGGGGGCATTCCCGACTTCATGGCAGGGCAGCCATCCATGCACCGCGACGCGCTTGTTTTGATGACTGCCCCGGCACAGGCCACCCCGGCACAGGCCACCCCGGCACAGGCTATCTGGGTCGATGAGATCAAAAATTCCTTGGAGGTCTATAAAGCCAACTATCCCAGCTCAAATTTTTCGCCTTACCAGACAAAATTGAACCTGGTCGGGGACGCTTTGAGCCGCGGAGATCGGCGAGCCGTGAAGGTGGAGATGAGCGCATTCTTGAAAATGCTTGCGACGCGGGCTCATGGCATCAACGAGGGTGCTGCAGACGAGCTGTCCAACTTCGCGCAGATGGTGACGCCGATCCAGGAGTATGGAATCTTGATTCAAAAGTCCGGGGCCGCGCAGTATGGGTCGGAGGTTCCGAGTTCCGGATCTTCTCAGTAAAGAGAGGGTTCTCAGCATTCAGTCCCTCGCGTCATCCCCAGTCGAGATGGGCAAGTGTTGGATGAGGTGAGGTCTGAGTCCTGGTAGAGGGCTGGGATAATTGCATGTTAAAGGATTGGAGGGATCGCCATGTTACAGCAAGGGACCGTGGCTGACCGGATCCTCAAGGCCGTGCGACGCGCTCCTGGTTGCCAACTCGATGACTTGGAAGGGAGCTGTCCGGACCTCACCTGGAATCAGGTCTTTCTCGAAGTCGATCGCTTGAGTCGAACAGGACAGATGCGTGTGACGGCGAAGGGACAGGGAGTCTATACGGTAAGACTGCCGACCAAGGAAAGCCATGGCAGGCCAAAACCGTCTCCGAGTCATTCGCCTCTTCGGAAGGAAAAAAAAGCGGCTTGAATCAACCGAGTTTTGTAATGCGTTGGTTGGGTGACCACAGGGAGGAACATCGTGAACAGCCTACAGACCATTTTCCACTGGGTAACTCAAAGTCCTTTCGCAGCCACCGCCGTCTTCTTCGGCGGGACCACTTTAGCGGTGACGCTGTACACGTATGTCTATGACTACACAATGCTGATCAATCGGGACCAGGTGGGAAATCAAAGTGGGAGGAGCAGCCGTGGCTGAGATATGCTATCACCAAGGAAAGAAGATCATCCTAGTACCTGGCCAGAAAGATAATGGGCATTGGGTGTGTCAATTTACGATTCCAGAATTTAAGGCCTCAGAGATCGGCAATTACCAAGGCTATCCCCCTGGAGAGTCCGAGACGGAACAGGAAGCTAAAATGGCAGCATTTAAGTACGCAAAAAAAATTCTTGATTCTTCACACGTAGGACAGCCACTGCAGTTCATCGCACATGGAGCCTCGTGATGAAGCATTCACATCTGAGCCCGAATACCAAGTGAGGGAAGAGCGATGAGAAGTGAGCCGGCCATATCGCGCGAAGTGGTCCCTACACCACCGGCGGAGTGCCCATGTCTGATCTAGACGAAGCCAAGCAGAAGTTGAGCGAGATGGTCAGATCGATGAATCCTCAGCTCGTGTGTAAGATTCCGGAAGAGACGGCGAATGGCTTCTTTCAGATCACCATTACAAACAACGAGAAAACACTGCATTTACCCCTTTCCGAGGATGATCTTTTTGATTTCGTAGAAGATCCGAGCCGAATGAAACAGATCCGCGGCAAGATGGAGCAACTGATTCGTGATTTGAGGGCTTAAGCACCACCACGATCCTCTAGTCCAGTGCGTGGAGGTGGGGTAGCTGTATGGGTCGCTGGGCCACCTGACTCCTGCCGAACATGTTCGGCAGCAGATCGAAAACAGGTCGCAGGAAGCCGAGCACCTTCTAAACCTGTATGGCTCAGTTTTTTGGGAGGTCTCAATCACTCGGAAACTCTCATACCACCTGGTACAGAAAACAGGGGCCGGTCAGTAATTCTTATTCCAAACGAGGAGAACTTCAATGACACTCGAGGAGCAAATCACGAAAATGACGACAGCGATCAAGCAGGCCATCAAGGTGATGGGAGACCGGTTCGGATCGACGGAGGGTGATGTCGCGAGGGCCATTCAGGAACTGAAGGCCTCGATGCAGACGTCATCGTAACCGTGCATCTGCCAGGGTAGAGGTTGTCTCGGTCCTGGTTGGCATTCACGGCGGGTCAAGACAGTGCCCGGACGTAGGGGCGAACGAAAAAGAGGAGAACGATCCATGAATACTCAATCCACAGCTCATGGTCACATCGACATCACTGAAACGCTGGTCAGGCTGTATGTCTTCCTGGCACAAAGCTTGGACCGCTGTCTGAACGAGGCCGCACGCGCAACCTATCCGGAGCAGGAACTTCAGTCGCATCTCTCGTCAACACGAGCCGAGATGATGGAGATTCTCTCGGTGAACCGGGTGGTCAAGGGGAAGTTGGAGCAGGAGTGTAATCAGGTGCTCTCGCTCATCGCGGCGTGCCTCCCGGACAGAGCCGGAAAGACGGCCGCGATGGATGAAGTGAAGGCGGAGCGGACCGTCCTGAAAAACAAGACCATGGCCTTGAGTGATTTGCTCGCAGTCTTTCGAGCAGCCTGACAGGATGCTGAAAATGGCCCGCCACTTCGTTCTCGGCGCCGACGTCGAGAGGACGGGCAACAAGAACAACGGAGGACATCATGAAGAACACACCACTGATCTACCTACTCACGCTGAATTCGCCTTCCCAAAGAGCCCTTCGGCTTTGGACTGGGAGGAGTGTCCATCAACTACGCCACTGCTCAGCCAAACAGATCGGAAGTGCCCTGGCTGAGATGCAAAAGAACGTGGATGATCTACAAAAACACATGAGGACGCTTAAACAAGTGAAGGAGCAGTTGGCTTCTGTGCCACCGGCTGCGGGTGGTAGACTTTGATAAAGGACAATGGGTCTTTGAAGAACGATTGATAAGGTCACCCTGAGGAAGTCGGATCACGTTATAGCTTGAGAACACAAAGGAGGGCATGATGAACCAGGAGCAATTCAAAGGGAGTTGGGACCAACTGAAAGGAGCGCTCAAGAAGAAGTGGGGGAAACTCACGGATGATGATCTCCTGCAGATTGAGGGCGATCAAGATAGGTTCAACGGCACAATCCAGAAACGGTACGGCCACACGAAAGAAGAGGTGAGCAAGTGGGCGGATCGATGGTATGCAAAATGGAGCGGGTGGTATGAAGGATACGAAGAGTCGAAACCTGCGTCCTGACTGTTTCAAAAGGTGCCATCACGATGAAGCGGCCGAATCGCAGCGGTGCCACCGAGGCCGCCGCGGGCAGAGAGGGAGATCAGTCAATGAGAAAAATCGTCATCAATAAGAGCTACGGGAATAAGAGCGACGGAGGGTTTTGCCTCAGTCATCGGGCATTTTCGCGGCTGCGAGACTTGGGCCAACAAGAGGCGCTCCAGGAACCAGACCTTGGTGCGTACTGGCCCAAAGGGGCAACTCCACGAGAGCCGAGTTTGAATCGGTGTGGCGTACTCATCCCCCGAGATGATGAGAAGCTCGTGCAGGTGGTGGAGGAACTCGGCGCTGAGGCAAACGGTCACTGTGCGGAACTGAAGATTGTTGCAATTCCGCATGATATCCAATGGGAGATCGAGAAGGTTGGCGGGGTGGAGCATGTGAGCGAAGCTCATCGCACCTGGCACTGAAGAACCGAGAATGATGAGGCAAGAGCCTGGAACGGCTCGTCGGGAACGACAGGCTTGGACATGACGGTCTGGATGGAGTGGGCTAGACGCTTCAGCCGAACCCGTCAATCAGAAAGGGGCGAGAGGCAATGATTACCATCACGTTGAAGGCTGAAGAGAAGATTCGGGAGCTCATGCAGGAGGAGCAGGACACGATTGGCCTGCGAGTGTACGTGAAAGGCGGCGGCTGTCATGGCTACCAGTACGGGATGTCGTTTGAATCCAAGATGAGCGATGACGACACGGTGATCGAAAAGGGTGACGTCAAGGTCATCATGGACTCGCAGAGCGCCCCGCTTCTCAGTGGCTCAGAAGTGGATTATCTGGATAGCGTGCAGGGGTCGGGCTTTGCGATTAAGAATCCGCAAGCGCAGACCACCTGCGGCTGCGGCAGCTCGTTCAGCGCATAAGCTCATATCGTTGTGGCTTAGAACATGGCTCTGAACATGTGGCGGGACAGAGTGGACACTTATTACCTGGAGGTCTGCCATGCGACGCGTTGCTGTGATCATGACGTTTCTGGCTGGGTTGATTGCTCTTAGCGTGGCCACCCCGGCCCGCACCGAGACTCGCCGAGCGTTGGAGGCGGAAGCCCGTAAGCACGGCGCCCCAATGGTGTGGATCAAGGACGGGGCCTTTACGATGGGCAGCCAAGACGGGCTCTCCAAGACCCAACCGCCGCATGAGGTGTATCTCAACGCATTCTATATAGACCGGTACGAGGTGACGACGGCGCGATATACGAAATTCTTGGAGGCAACCGGGCAGGATCAACCGAGGCCTTTGCCGATGTTATGGGAGCAAGTCAACCTGCCTTACGACGGCGATCGGCCGGTGATGGGGGTTACCTGGACGGCAGCGGATGCCTACTGTCGCTGGGTCAGCAAGCGCCTGCCCACCGAGGCTGAGTGGGAGAAGGCGGCGCGGGGTACGGACAATCGAACGTACCCGTGGGGGAATGAGGAGCCCACCTTCAAACTGGCGAATTACGATAAGCCCGTTGCACACAACTTCTATAGTGACAGTCTCAGGCCGGTGGACAACTACGAGGCGGGCAAGAGTCCCTACGGGATTTATGACATGGCGGGGAGTGTCTCGGAATGGGTGGCGGACTGGTACAACGAACAGTACTATGCTACGAGCCCAAAGAGTAATCCGAAGGGGCCCTCTCGGGGCACACAGAAGGTGATGCGAGGCGGGTCGTTTGGCGACCTAGCGATCCGGCTGAAATCCGCGTCTCGGGAAAGTTATTTTCCCTCCGACATGGGCCCATATGTGGGCATCCGATGCGCCCAGGACGCCTTCTAACCGTCTGTCCTCTGAACGCGGACTATGGACAAGGTGCACTCCAGAATCACAATTCCCGGTCCGGGAGGGCCATCATGACTATCTACGTCCACAAGGACTGCGGCCAACCTGCTGTCGAGACTCCGGATGTGGTCCTACCAGAAGTGCCAACCGATTTTCCATTTATCTGCCTCTATTGTCTTGACGAGATCGAGGACGAGTTGGACCTGATGGCCATCGAGCAGATGAGCCAGTAATTGAATAGGTAGACATGGCTGAGACATGCTACTCTGAATGCTTCGAAGGCATCACTGATGACCAATGTGGAGAGTGGTCTGGAAAGGATTCCGGCGAATCTGAAACGAGTCGATTACGACTATAGAAGGGAGAACAGGCGATGACAAGCCATCTCAATATATACCGCTTGCTCATCATTGCATCGCTCGCGCTGAATCTGTGGATCCCCCTGATAATAGAAGCAGCGGATCGGCTTCCGGGATCAGGCATTCCCGAGATCATGGATGGCCCTATCTCCTCTCATCCCAACCCACCTGCAACAACCGCCGTAGCTCCGGCTCAGACCACCGGGGTGGACGACATCGCGAACGCGCTGGGCTCCTACTTCAAAGCGAACTATCCCACATATGATTTTGCCCCCTACCTGAAGAAGCTCACCCTGGTACGGGAGGCCTTGGGCCGTGAAGATCGGCGAACCATGAAGGTTGAGATGGGCGCGTTCTTCAAGTTGCTCACCAATCGGAGTCATGGTATCAGCGAGGGCGCTGCGGATGAGTTGACCAACTTCGCGCGGATGGTGATGCCAGTCCAGGAGTACGGGATCTTCTTTCCTAGGTCCGGGCCAGATGAGTACAGGACAACGGTTCCAAGGCCTTGGTCTGAGCAGTAAAGAGATTTATTCTAGTCCTTCAGACCATCCTCTCATCCCATCCCTAAAGGGGGGAGGGTCGGGTGAGAGGGAATGTCTGAGATAAGGGTGAGCTCAGCGTCGCCATGAGCCCACAAGAGACCGAGGTAAGGACGGAAAGGGTGAGAACGATGGCGTGGGGAATCATCATGAGCCCTCATATGTTCACTAGAGTGGCCACGGTCTTGAGTCTGCTCCTGGCCACGACTACGGTTTTGCTTTCAGTTGCCGTGCCTGGCGTCGCTGGATCGATGGTCATCGCTGGGAATGGACCTGAGCTTTCGACCATCGAACGGCTGACTAAAGCCTTTGAGAAGGGTCACCTCGGGAGTGTCGTGGAGATCCAGTGGGAACAGGATTCGGACCCGATTGAATTGGTCAAGTCGGGGGAAGTGCATGTCGCAGTGACGGGGCAACACGACCCGGAGTTGACCGCGATCCCCATTGCCTGGGACGGGATTGCGGTGGTCGTAGACTCCACAAACCCGGTGACGGAGGTCACCACCCAACAGGTGGGTGACATCTTCTCGGGCAAAGTAAAGCGGTGGTCAGCGCTAGGTGGACCAGACACCACAATACAACTGATTGACCGTCCGCGGTTCCAGCATATCCGCCATAGCTTTGAGGAGGCGCTCGGGATCGTAGGGAAGATTCCAAAATCGGTAAAGGTGGTTCGCTCTGACCAGCGAGCTATTAGCACGGTGGCAGGCAGCCTCCCTGCGGTAACCTATGCCTCGCTGGGGGTCGCCCTTGAAGCGGTGAAGTATGGGGTTAATGTCAAATTACTGGTGATTGACCGGGTCGAGGCAGCTAAAGAGACGGTCAAAGACGGACGCTACAAGCTTCGTCGCCCGGTTCTTCTTCTCTCAAAGCAAAGACCGAACCCTGTGGCTGAAGCCTTCGCCAGATTTGCCCTTTCGAAAGAAGGACAGGACATCATCGGCGAGGTGTTCATTCCCTACAAGTCCCTTGGAACAGTAGAAGCCACATGAAGGCCCCAAACCCTCAACCTCCCTGCCCGGCCGCTCGAGTCTGACCAAATCCTCAAACCAGTCATCCAGCGAAGCCGCTCTTCATTTCCAATGTAGCCACAACAACAACGTGAAGCTCAAACAGGCCATCCAACAAGGCCGCTATTCCTCTCTGCGCACGGGGTGGCTGGGTTGGCCTCTACTGCGTGCGTTAAACTAGCACATTCTACTTAGTGACACCCAACCCTGATGCTCAAAACGGTCATCCAGCGAGGCCGCAAGCGAGTCAAAACCGGAGGCGTACTGTACCTCAGTACGTTGAGGATTTTGGCGACCCGAGAACGAAGCTGGGGATCGTTTTCAGCATCAGGAGTAGGCACGTTCGTTGTGCTGGCTCAGATCCAGCCCCATCCTCTCCTCATCTGACGAGATCCTCAACCCGACTATGCGATCCACCAGTTTCAGAATCAGGTATGTCCCGACAAAGGCGAACAGTGCGACGGTGAGAGCTGTTAAGACCTGAAGGCCGAAGAGCGCCGGATTACCAAAGAAGAGACCGTCTGCGCCAGCTGGGTTAACCGCCTTGCAGGCGAAGAGCCCGGTAGCCAAGATGCCAAGGATTCCTCCAACGCCGTGGATGCCGACGACATCGAGGGAGTCGTCATAGCCGAACTTGCCTTTCCAGGCGATGGCGAGATAGGAGATCGCGCCTGCTGCCAGCCCCATCAACAGGGCAGAGAACGGACCCACAAAGCCGGCTCCAGGTGTAACCGTCGCTAAGCCGGCCACCGCGCCGCTGGCCACACCCAGCACGGTGGGGGTGCCTCGGTGGTGCCATTCCACCAGCATCCAGGTCAAGGCTGCCGTCGCCGCAGCCGTATGAGTCGCCACAAAGGCGCCCACCGCCGTTTGGTTTGCGCCCAACGCGCTCCCTGCATTGAACCCGAACCAGCCAAACCACAAGAGTCCAGTCCCCAAGAGCGTCAATGGGAGGTTGTGCGGAGCCATGTAATCCGTCCCGTAGCCGTGGCGCGCGCCGAACACCATGGCGCAGACTAGGGCGCTGATCCCCGAACTGATGTGCACGACCGCTCCGCCGGCAAAATCAAGGGCTCCTAACTGTCCCAGCCAGCCGCCTCCCCAGAGCCAATGCGCGATCGGGCAGTAAACCACGAGAGACCAGAGGGCGGCGAACAGCAGCAGCGCGCTGAACTTCATACGCTCGGCAAAAGCCCCGGTGATCAGAGCCGGCGTGATCGCCGCGAACATGAGCTGAAACACCATGAAGGCCTGGTGGGGAATTGTCGGACCGTACGCCGGATGTGGAGTCATCCCCACGCCGCTCAGCCCAGCCCATTCGAGTCCTCCGATCAGCCCTTTCTTGTCCGGCCCGAAGGCCAGGCTGTATCCGACCAGGAGCCAGAGCAAGCTGATGAGGCACAGGATGACGAAACTATGCATGATCGTGCCCAACACATTCTTACTCCGGACCAGCCCCCCGTAAAACAAGGCCAGGCCCGGCACGATCATCGCCAGCACCAGGGCAGAGGAAATCAATACCCAGGCCGTGTCCGCCGCACTAGTCTGGGGCTGGATGGGCGGCGCCATCTCCTGCGCCCAGCTGAAATTGGCACCTGTCAGCAGCACGATGCAGACAAGAACCAACACCAGTCGATTCCTGTGCACATATGAGGTCATGACTTCTCCTTCAATATCATCCTATGACACAATCGAGACCCTGCCACTCGCCGCGTCACCTATCACGAAGGCGCCGACAGGGTCCTGTCGCTACGTTGCTGGCAGGCAGTACCTGCTGTGCGTCACCTAGAATGTCTTGTACTCCAGCCACTTGCCGTTCAGCGTGATCTTGCAACGGGCTTCGCCCTGACTTCCGGTCACGCGCTCCATGTCCAAGGTGAAATCAATCGCGCTCATGATGCCGTCGCCGAACATCTCATTCGCCATCTCACGCAGCGCGTCCCCATACACGCCAACGATTTCCAAGAGACGATACTTGAACGGATCGGCGGTATTCGGAAAATCCGTTCGCACTGGAAATCTCATGAGCGATTCTGTGGTCTCCTTATCGAGATCCAAGACTTTGCCCACTTTCTTAGCCTCATCCTCGGTCAGACGGTGATTACCTTGCAGCGCCGCCGCCACAAATGTCGGATTTTTGCCGACCGTCTTTGCCAGTTGGGCAACCGTTACCTTTTTCTCCAGCCGCTTCGCCTTAATGATGTCTCGAGCTCTCTTGCTCTCTACCCTCCCATTCCTCTCCATCTGTTGCCTCCTTCTTTCCGGTGTGTTCCTGCCACGCGATCAGCGCAGCACGGATAAGTCCCTCTCGAAATTCACCTGTAGCGGAGCTTCACTGACAGACTGGTCCGGGGGTCCTCCGTCGCCGCTCGGCCCATGTTTAGCGTGTCGTACCAGGAAATGGATGATATGGTTCCTGATCTTGTAATAGTGGGGATGCTCGATGATCGACTCGCGCGAACGCGGTCTTGGAATGGTCACGTCCACGATTTCAGCGATGCGCGCGGAAGGCCCGTTAGTCATGAGCAGAATCCGATCGGAGAGCAGGATTGCTTCATCCACATCATGGGTCACCATGAACACCGTATTGCGGGTCGTATTCCACATTTGGATTAATTCTTCTTGAATCACCCCCCTCGTCAGCGCATCGATCTGGGCGAACGGCTCATCCAAGAGCAGCACCTTGGGTTCGATCGAGAAGGCCCGGGCCAGGCCCACTCGCTGCTTCATCCCCCCAGACAACGCCGTAGGCCGCTTGGTCTCCGAGCCCCTCAGTCCCACCAGATCAACGTACTTCTGGACATGCGCCGCGATCTTTTCACGGTCCCAGTCCGGATATGCCGCTTTCACGGCCAACCGGATATTTTGGAACACGGTCATCCACGGCATGAGCGAGAAGGTCTGAAAAACAACCATCCGATCCAACCCGGGACCGCATACCTCTTTGCCGCTCAAGATGATTCCTCCCTCCGACATCGTCTCCAATCCGGCGATGATGTTGAGCAAGGTGGTTTTGCCGCAACCCGAATGCCCGATGGTGGTCACGAACTCGCCTTTGTCAATCTTGATCGTCACATCATTGAAGATACAGACCTGTCCGTCCCCCGTATGGCTCGGGAAGTACTTGGAGACATGATCAATTTCGAGAAAGGCCATGGATTACTCCTGGTAGGTCACAAGACCGGCCAGTTTATTGAACCCGGAATCCAAAATGACCCCCACGACCCCGACGACCAGGATGGCGAAGATGACGCCGGAGATATCCAAATTGTTCCACTCGATCCAGCTCAGGTAACCGACCCCCAGTTCACCCAACAGCATCTCAGCCGGCACCACCGCCACCAGCGCGCTTCCAAAGGAGATCCGGAGCCCATTGACGATGGTCGGCGCTGCGCCAGGCAGGATGACTTTATAGAGACGCTTGACCCACGACAATTGAAGGATCGCAGCGACGTGCAGATAGTCCTTGCGCAAGGAATTGACCCCGAATGCCGTGGTGGCAAGGGTCGGCCAGAGCGCCGCCATGAAGACGACCAACACGGCCGTCCATTTTGGATCCTTCACGGTGTAGAGCAGCAGCGGCATCCAGGCCAGCGGCGAAATGGGCTTCAGAATCTGGATAAAGGGATTGACCGCCTGAAACAGCACTTTGTTCAGCCCGAGAAGCACCCCAAGCATGATGGCCACCACGGAGGCCGCAAGAAATCCTGCGGCAAATCGCGAGACGGTGTACAGGACCAGATAGGCAATTCCGTGATCATTCGTCCCCTTCTTCACAAACGCTTCACCCAGTTCGGTCCAAGCTTTCTCCATGACTGCTAACGGACCTGGCACACCCTTGACTTTTTCCTTCTCCGGATTCCACACGTATCCGCCGTCAGCAGTCCGGACGATGTCACCATTAAACTCCATCATCTGGAGCTGCTCCTCGGTTAGCCCTCTGGGATCAAAGGCCCCGCGCAGCGTGAAAAAGTGCCACGCGAGCAGAAAGACCACGAGAAGAAAACCCGAGATCAACCATGGATTGCCTTTTCCTCCGCCCATAGTTCCTTCCCTCTTCTAACTCTTTATTCTGTAAACCTTCTCTCTTCTCGATCTCTCATGAACCGTCCCTCGTCACCCTTCGACAGGCTCAGGGTCACCCCGAGCAACGTCGAGGGGTGAAGCGCATTTTGCGACTTTCAAGCGACGAGATACGAACGACGCCGAGAGGCGCGCGCGCGTTCTTCGAGCACAATAGCAGCCTAGCCAGTCGTTCTCCATCCGTTACGCCATGCTGTGAATCTTGAAACTCTTTACATAGGCTTCTGCCTGATTCGGATCAAACACCTTGCCCATGATCGTATGTGTCGTCGACGTGGCCTTGTGTGTCGGGTAGCCCAGTTCCTTGGCGATGCGATCGCAGCCCGCTGCCAGATAGACCTGCTCGGCCACAGACTTGTAATTCACGTCGCCTTTCAGGTGTCCCCACCGTTTCATTTGCGTCAGGATCCAGATCGCCATTGAGTGCCAGGGGTAGGGGTCAAAATCTATCCGGTCCGGGACCTTCTGGATGTTCCCGAGCCCGTCGGCATACGTGCCGGTGAGGATTTGCTCCAACACGATGACCGGCTGATTCAGGAAGTTCGCGGGCGCGATTGCGGCGGCGATTTCCTTCCTGTGGGCCGGATCGGAGGCATAGTGGGTGGCGTCCACGATGGCCCGCCACAGTGCTCGGAAGGTATTGGGATATTGAGTGGCGAACTCCTTCGTCACGGCAAATGCGCAGCACGGATGCCGGTCCCAGATGTCCTTCGAAAGCTTATAGATGAAGCCCGCATTTTCGTACACGGCGCGCTGGTTGAAGGGGTCCGGCCCCAGGTAGCCATCCACGTTCCCAGCTTTTAGGTTTGCTACCATCTCCGGAGGTGGGACAATGCGAATCTGGACATCCTTATCCGGATGGACTCCGCCCTCCGCCAGAAAGTACCGGAGAAGATAATTGTGCATGGAGAAATCGAAGGGCACGCAGAACCGGAATCCCTTCATATCAGCGGCCGTCTTTACGCCCTTGTGTTTGATGTGCAAGGTGATGGCTTGGCCGTTGATATTCTCCACCGCAGGCATGTAAAAGGGGGTCGGTAGCGAACCCGCACCCAGCGTGAACGCAAGCGGCATCGGTGAGAGGAAGTGCGAAGCATCCACTTCTTTGTTCACGGCCCAGTCACGGATCATCGCCCATCCCGCCGCACGCTTCACCGACGCGTTCAAGCCATGCTTCTTGTAGAAGCCCAATGGCTCTGCCATGATGATCGGGGTTCCACAGGTGATCGGAATAAAACCGATACTGACGTCTTTCTTCTCCGGCTTACCCACCGGATCGGCCGCAAACGCCGTTAGTCTACCCAATGGGAAGACCTCGGCGACCAAGGCCGACAGAGCCGTCGCCCCCATAGCAGTCAGGAACTGCCGGCGGGATGGTTCGGCAGCACGCAGGACGGCCGCGACGACGGATTGTTCCACAGTTTTTTCAAAATACTCTTCAGATGATGGTGTGCTCCCCATTGTTCCCTCCTTGCCTCCTCGTGAAATCATCCCCTCTTTCGCTCCGATTTCACCTCACGCCTCACGCCTCCCACCTCACGAATCTCGTACTTTCGCATCTTGTACGCCACCTGCCGTGGCGTGAGCCCCAAGGCCCGAGCCGCCCGAGCTTGAACCCATCCGGCTCGTTCCAGCGCATCCTGCAGCCGGCGCCGTTCAATCTCCCGCAGGCTTGCACCGAGCGGCTGTCCTTCAGCCCGTTCTGCTTGGACTCCGCCACGTTCCCCCCCCGTCACCTGCCTCATGTCCGCAAAATACCCCTGCAGCGACAGTGGGATGGTCGGGACCGACACCTGATCAGACCCAGGGTCGGTCATGACCACCAGCCGTTCCACGCAATTCTGAAGCTCACGAACGTTGCCGGGCCAATGATAGCGCGCCATCAGAGTGAACAGATCGCGGCCAAGCCGCACCTGGCGGCTGTTCTCTCGATTAAACCGCGACAGGAAATGCTCGATCAGCAGCGGAACGTCTCCCTGTCGCTCCCGCAGCGGAGGAAGCGTGACTGGCACGACGTTCAGGCGATAATAGAGGTCCTCTCGGAATGCGCCGACTCGCACCATGGATTCCAGATCCCGATGAGTTGCGGCAATGAGGCGCACATCCACCGAAATCAACCGATTCCCGCCCACTCGCTCGAAACATTTATCCTGCAGGACGCGCAGCAGCTTGACCTGGATGGAAAGAGGAATGTCCCCAACCTCATCAAGAAACAAGGTGCCGCCGGCTGCCACTTCGAACCGACCTTTGCGGGTTTCCACCGCCCCCGTGAACGCGCCCCGTTCATGCCCGAACAGCTCGCTCTCCAGAAGAGTCTCGGGCACGGCGGCGCAGTGGAGCCGAACAAAGGGAGCGTGCGCTCTCGCCCCGGCCATGTGAATCGCCTTGGCCACAAGTTCCTTGCCAGTCCCGCTCTCCCCCCGCAGCAGCACGGTCGCCTGGCTCTGGCTCACGCGGCGAATGGCCTCGTAGACCTGCCTCATGGCCTCGCTTTGCCCAACAAGGCTCGTATGGACACCCGCAGCTAGTTCAACCGGCTCACTGGTTTCGACCTTTCCTTGATTCAGCCTGCCCCGGACCAGCCTGAGGCGGTCATGGAGCAGTTCCAGCGCCCGGTCGACCCTCTGTTGCGGAGAGCCCGGCCCTATGAGCGCCGAGACCGCCGCTTCCAACGCCGCGCACTCTTCCGTGAGCTGTTCTTCTGCCAGGTCTGCCACATTCATAAACTTATAGGCACAAGGCCAGAGGCGATAGGCAATAGGGCGAAGTCTTTCTCCCCATAGCCGCTTGTCCCTTGCCTAGAGCCTTCCCCAGAAACACGAAGGCGCCATGGTCCTGCGCTGAAGGTGAGACGAGCCTCGTCTCTCGCCTTCCCTTGGCAGGTCCTGGCGCCTTTGCCAGTTGGCCCGTTGCCTGGACCCATTGCAATAGGAAGAGCAATGGGTTCCCCAGCAACGAGCACCCCGTCCGACGACGTTGTCGGACCTAAGTTTTTGGCTCGAGGCTAGGGGCTAGAGGCAATGGGTAAAACCCACTTACCTATAGCCTCTTGCCTCTCGCCTTCATCAAACATCGTAATACATGAAGAATTCGTACGGGTGCGGGCGCAGCCTGAGCTGATCCACCTCGCGACCGCGCTTATACGTAATCCAGGTTTCAACCAAATCCTCGCTAAACACCCCGCCCTTGAGCAAGAACTGATGGTCCCTCTCCAGATTCTTGATCGCATCATCCAAGCTCCCGGGCATGGTGGGAATCCTGGCTGCCTCTCTCGGCTCGAGGTCATAGAGGTCCTTGTCCATGGGCTCGCCAGGATCGATTTTATTCTCGATCCCGTCCAGCCCCGCCATGAGCATGGCGGCAAATGCCAGATAGGGATTGCAGGCCGGGTCAGGGAACCGCACTTCAATCCGCTTGGCTTTCGGGCTGGGTGAATACATCGGGATCCGAATCCCGGCGGACCGATTGCGGCTGGAATAGGCCAACAGAACCGGAGCCTCAAACCCAGGGGTCAGCCGCTTGTAGGAATTTGTCGTGGGATTGGTGATGGCCGCCAGGGCCGGAGCATGCTTCAGGACGCCGCCGATATAGTGGAGACACATCTGAGACACTCCCGCATACTCTTTCCCGGCGAACAGCGGCTTGCCTTCCTTCCAAATGCTTTGATGCGTGTGCATGCCGGAGCCGTTATCGCCGAACAGCGGTTTGGGCATAAAGGTGACGGTCTTGCCATACCGTCGGGCGACGTTCTTGACCACGTACTTGTACATCATCATCTTGTCGGCCATCGTCACCAGTGAATCGAACCGGAGGTCGATCTCGGCCTGGCCAGCCGTCGCCACCTCGTGGTGGTGTTTCTCGATCGGGATCCCGGCCTTTTGCATTTCCAAAATCATCTCGCTCCGGATGTCCTGCTGGGTGTCCATGGGCGGAACCGGGAAGTAGCCTTCCTTGTGGCGCGGTTTATTGCCGAGGTTGGTTCCCTCCTTCCCCGCGTTCCAGATTCCTTCATCGGAATCAATGAAGTAGTAGCTGCTGTGGCTATTCTGGTCATAGCGAGCCTGGTCAAAGATGAAGAACTCGGCCTCGGGCCCCCAGTAGGAGATGTCGCCGATCTTGGTGCTCTTGAGATATTTCTCAGCCTTCAAGGCAATATTCCGAGGGTCACGGTCATAGTTCTCCCTTGTGATGGGATCCACCACATTGCAGACCAGGCTCAGGGTCGGCACGGCCGTAAAGGGATCCATGCAGGCGGTCACCGGATCAGGGACGGCCAACATGTCGCTGTTGTGGATCGCCTTCCATCCCCTGATGGATGACCCGTCGAATCCCGACCCATCTTTGAACGTCCCTTCGTTCAGCTCTTCAACCGGAATGGTGAAATGCTGCCACGTGCCAAGCAGATCCACGAACTTGAGATCCACGACCTGCACCTTGTGTTTCTTCGCAAATTCCAGTACCTCACGGGAAGTCATTCCAAGCCTCCTTTCCTAGCCCCATTTCATGATGATAAATACGACGATTGACCTTCAAGTTCGCCGACTTTTTCGCCCTTCTCACCGAGAAACCGATCAACGTCCTCCTTGATCGTCGCGCGGATCGTCTCGAGGCGGCTGTGGTCTTGCAGCTTCGCCCCTTGAACATCCGTCACATAGAATACGTCCGCGACCTGATCCAGCCGCGTCGAGATGCGTGCTGCCTGCACCGACAGGCCAAGTTTGAAGATGGCATGGGTGATCACATACAGCAGCCCCTGCCGATCGTCGGCAAATACGTCGATGATCGTCGCACGGTCCGAAGTCTCATTGTCCACCTGCACTTCGGTTAACTGGCGGCTAGACGGGAGGCGACGCGCGGTCGAGATCCGGCTGCCGCGGCCCATCAGTTTTTCGACCGTCTCATGCCCATGCAGGACCTTGGCGATGGTGCGACCGATGCCGGTTCGACGCTCCAGCGGCGGCATGCCGACATAATCGGGATCACTTACCTGAAAGGTGTCCACTACGACCCCGTCTTCGCGGGTGATGATCTGGGCATCCAAGATTTGCAGGCCCATGGCAGCCATCACTCCCGCTATTTTCGAGAAAATCCCGGGAGTCAGATCATTGAAGGTCATCACGGTATATTCGCAGGTGCTCAGCGTGTCATTGAAAGTGTCCTCAACCAGCACCCCATCGGGAAGCAAATGCTGAATCGCCGTCAGGTGCGCCGCAATCCTGGCCGGAGGGGTTCCGTATAGATAGCGCACCGGGAACTGGTCGAGTTGCGATTCGATCCACTGGACGTCCATGTCGTTTTTCGCCAGCCCCGCCACTTCTACCGCGACTTCCGCCGCCAGTTTCTTGACCCGCTCCGGGCCAGCTCCGGTATCTCGTTCGCCTGAGACCTCCGGCAGCGTTCGCAGGTACAACTCGATCAACAACGACTCCTTCCACTTCGTCAAGACGCCCGGCCCCACCGCCGCGAGATCGGCAGCGGTCAACACGAACAGTTTGCGGAGCACCTCAGGGGTCGCGACGGCCCGCGCAAACGGCAACAGCACCTTTTCGTCATAAGGGTCCCGCCGGAAGGCAGTGTGGGCCATCAAGAGGTGGCGATGCACCAGAAAGCCCAGCGTGCGCGTCTCTTGCTCGTCAAAGCTCAAGCGAGCCGCGATGTCCTCGGCAATGGCCTTTCCGACCTCGCTGTGGTCTTCCTCGCGCCCCTTCCCAAGGTCATGCAGGAGGACCGCCAAATGAAGCAGATCTTTTCGGCGGATCTCCTGATAGACCTCCTTGAAAATCCCTGGCTCCTGGCCCAATTCCTCTGCTTTCGCGACCGCCAGCAGGCTGTGCTCATCCACCGTGTACTTGTGGTACTGGTTGAACTGCATCAGCCCTCGGACCGTCGAGAAGACCGGGATGAGCTTCTCCAGGAGATGGGCGCGGTGCATTGCCGTGAGGGTCTCGGCCACTGCAGGCCCCGTAAGGATCTTCAAAAAGATCCGGCTCACTTCAGCCGTGTGAAACGCCTCATCCGAGACCGTCTCCGCGTGTCGGTGGATGTCTTCGAGCAGCGTCGTATCAATCGTGAGTCGGCGGCAGCGGGCCAGATCAAACAACCGAAGCAGCAAGTCCGGACTGTCCAGCACACGAGGGCGCAACGCGGCCGGCACTGTGAGGTGTTCCCCGGTGACCAGGAAATAGCCGTCCACCCGCCGTGAGGGTAGAAGCCTGGCAAGGCGGCGCCAGATCGGCACGCGTCGGCAACGATCCACAAACCGCTGGCAGAGCTCGTGCAACCCCATCGTATGGCGGTAGTACAGCTGCATGAACTGTTCGACCGCCAGCAAATGCGGACGGTCCTGGAACCCGAAGCGCCCCGCCAGCCAGACCTGTTCATCGAACGAGAGAATCTCCTGTGCCATCCCCGCATGAAGATGCATGAAGGCCCGCACACGCCACAAAAACTCACGCGCCTCGCTCAGCGCTCGGTAATCCTGCCGGGAAAGGATACCCCGATCAGACAGCTCACGAATCGTCGCGGCCTGATACTTCGCCATCCCGGCCCACTGGAGCAGGTGAAGGTCCCGTAGCCCGCCCTTACTCTTCTTGACGTTGGGCTCAAGCAAATATACCGTCTCTCCGAACTTTTCATACTCGCGACGGCGCTCCTCAAGCTTGTGCTCAATGAACCGATCCGCCCCCCTGGCCACCACCCGCCGAAAGTACCGACGGCGAAACTCCTGAAAGAGCTGAGCACTCCCGGCCAAGAACCTGGCTTCCATCATCGAGGTCCTGACGGTCAGATCAATTGAGGCCAGCTCGAGGCAGTCCGGGATGGTTCGCACGCTATGGCCTACTTGAAAACCGAGATCCCAAAGCTGGTGCAACAGCTGTCGCACCAAATCCGGCACCACCGTCGCGGCGTCCGGCCGGTATAAAAACATGAGGTCAATATCGGAGTAGGGAGCCAGTTCGCGTCGGCCATACCCACCCAGCGCCACAATGCAGCAGTGCTGGGAACTGATCTCGACCGCGCGCTCGTCCATCCTCCGCACGACGGTCCGGTACCGGCCGATAATGAGCCCATCAACCAACTCGGTCAGGGCCGCCATCACCTCCGCGCCGGAGGCGCCGTCCCACAACCGCTGACCGATGGTCTCCCGCTGCTCGGCGAGGGTGGCACCGGCCGTTCGCGTCTCGGTATCCCCTTGGCCGTCAGAAATTGGGTTCACAGCGCGCTCTCCCCCGTCTCGCCCGTACGGATACGGACCGCAGCGCCAAGATCCCGCACGAAGATCTTCCCGTCTCCGATACTGCCGGTCTTCGCCGTCCTCGTGATGGTCTCGATCACGCGCGGCACCTGGCTGTCCGTGACCGCGACTTCGATCTTGACCTTGGGCACGAACTCGATTGTGTACTCGGTTCCACGGTAGGTCTCCTTGTGTCCCTTCTGGCGGCCAAACCCCTTGACCTCCGTCACCGTCATGCCCTGGATGCCGATCTCCAGTAGCGCATCCTTCACCTCATCCAACTTGAACGGCTTGATGATCGCTTCGACGAGTTTCATCTCCATTTCTCCATCAGCGAATAGCGAACAGCCAGCAGCAGGTAGCCGGAGCCTGCTCTTCGCTATTTGCTATTAGCTGTTTGCTGTTCGCTTTCTCATGAATAGGCA
>Ga0209376_1001256_pt1 | contig 25984 bp, 13 predicted proteins | sample GraSoiAngelo_134_FD_185891 | JGI IMG/M metagenome (GOLD analysis project Ga0209376, IMG submission 185891) | Grasslands soil microbial communities from the Angelo Coastal Reserve, California, USA - 14_0929_05_30cm (SPAdes) (version 2) | ecosystem: Environmental > Terrestrial > Soil > Grasslands ... | reverse complement strand
CCCGAGAAGGTTGCGACCAAAAGGCCACGCTTCAAATCGAACTCCTTAATTGAGGCGCGCTTCTGCTCCGCTGACATCTCCTTTTCCTTCGACATACCCGCCATGCCGGCAAAAATGATGCCCAGGAGGCAGACTACAACACCCGCCAGAATGATTCGCCCTGAGGAGGTGCCCAATACCTCAGATCTAAATTCGCCGCGGAATATGGGCGGCACCAACGTCCCGAAAACGGCGGTATAACCGAGAGCCACGGCCATACCCAGGGACATGCCGAGATAGCGCATGGTGAGCCCAAAGGTAAGACCACCCAGCCCCCAAAGAACGCCGAATGTGTAGGTCCAGAAGAGGCTGCTCGCCGGAGTCTCATGAAGTACTTGGGCCACGTTGCGGGTCATCACGAAAGCCAAAAACCAAGGGGCGATGATCCAACTGAAGAAACCGCCGACTAACCAATAGGTTTCCCAAGACCAGCTTTTCACTCGGCGGTAGGGAACGTAAAAGCTAGCGGACGCCAAGCCACCAAGCCAGTGTAATAACACGCCTAAGGGGGGATTTGGTGCGAGCAAACGTTCCTCTTTTCTTCTTGAGACAATCGGAGCAGACGCCGGGCACCCAGGAACACCTTGAGACGAAAAGGGAAGGACGGCGACACGCGACTGTAGTGCCAGAGAAGCGAGCTGTCAATACAAAAGGAATATCTGTATTGAAACTCGCGGTTGGGGATATAATTCCTGGGAGTTTTCGCGCCGAGGCAAACCAGCATGGGCAAATCCTTTCCCGGACGTCTGTACCTGATTCCCGTTCTATCTAAAGCACTGGACGTTCTGGAATTGATGCAGAAGGAGAATAGTCCGAGGACGCTCGAGGAAATATATCAACGAACCAGGATCTCCAAGACGACCGTATACCGGATTCTAAAGACGCTGGTGCACCGCGGCTACCTGGCGCATTCAGAGAATGGCCTGTATCGGATGGTTTCCCGACCGAGGAAAGTCCGGTTTGGCTTCGGCGGCGAATCGTCGGAGATGCCGTTCTCCGAAGGAGTGAGAGAAAGTTTGCAGGCGGCGGCGAATTCGGCGGGAGTGGATTTGCTGGTCTTGGACAACCACTATGATGCGCAAATAGCAGTGCGCAATGCGGAAGAATTTGTCCGGCAGCAGGTTGACCTGGTGATCGAATTTCAGATCGATCAGCGAATCGCGCCGGCTATCGCCGACAAAATCGCCGGAGCAGGGATTCCTCTGATCGCCGTAGACATCCCCCATCCACACGCCACTTATTTTGGAGTGGATAATTACCGGGTTGGTTTTGAGGCGGGGCAGTATTTGGCCGTTTTTGCCAAGACCCATTGGGGCGGACAGGTTAGCCAAATCCTTGGGTTGGGGATCGAGGAGGCGGGACCGCTCGTGCAGAGCCGCATCACCGGCGCATTTGCAGGGGTGCGCTCACGGCTTCCTAGCCTGAAGCACGACGCATACGTCTTGGTGGACGGAGAAGGATTGCGAGAAAAGAGCTGCCGGCTGGTGCAAAACTTCCTTCGCCGGCATTCGAAAAACCGCGGGTTGTTGATTGCAGCAGCCACCGATACTAGCGGGCTGGGAGCTCTTCAGGCGGTAAGGGATATGAAGAGAGAGAAAGACGTTGCGATCGTCGGCCAGGATTGTATCCAAGAGGCTCTCGAGGAGATGAAGACTCCGGGCACACCCTACATTGCTTCGGTATCGCATGAAGCAGGTAGCTATGGCCCGCGATTGATCCAACTGGGATTGGGAATCCTCAATGGGCAGACCGTGCCGCCCTACAATTACATTGCCCACAAGCTGGTTACGGCCACGTCCCTGGCGAAAAGAGCCCGGGCGGCAAGCTGAGGGTGACCGGCGCGGCGCAAGCCCAGGGATGAGCGGTTCCGGGATCACGGCGAACGCACCAGGCCAGGGCGGGCCTTATTTCTCTATTGAAAGAATTAACCTATTGCAGTCTTGTTCCCCCGAGCGTATCGTGCAAGGACGCTCGTGGTGCTGGAAAAGTGAATTAACCGGGCAACTTGCTCGCGTGAAAGCCGACCATGCTATCTCCTCAGAAATCTAAAGAGAAACTGCGATATCTCGAAGATAGGTGGGACGACCAGGTTGTGAAGAGCCTCGACCAACCGGAATTGCTGCGCTACCGCTCGAACTTACTGGGATCCGACCTGCGAATAACAAATTTCGGCGGCGGGAACACCAGCTCCAAAATTGAAGAGAAAGACCCACTGGACGGAAGCACAGCAAAAGTTTTATGGATCAAGGGAAGCGGCGGAGATGTCGGGAGCATTCAAAGGAAAGGGTTCGCGACGTTATATCTCGAGAAGTTGCATGCCGCGGCAAAGCGATATCGCGGCGTGAAATTTGAAGACGAAATGGTGGAGATGTACCCGTTGTGCGCGTTTGGGAACAACACTGTGGCAGCATCGATTGATACTCCACTTCATGGGTTTATTCCAATCGATCATATCGATCACCTACATCCGGACTGGGGAATTGCCTTGGCAGCGGCAGCGAATGGGCGCGAGAAAATGGAGGAGTTCAATCGGCGATTTGAGCACCGGTTGATCTGGCTGCCGTGGCAGAGGCCGGGATTCGAACTGGCGATGATGCTGCGCGACGCAGTGAGCGCCAGCAAGGGATGCGACGGAATAGTTTTGGGCGGGCATGGTTTGTTCACCTGGGGAGAGACGCAGAGGGAATGCTATTTGAATACGCTGACGATCATTGACCAGCTAGGTCAATTTGTCGTGCAGCACGTGGAAGAGAAGGAAAGCAAGCTCTTTGGTGGCGCAGCTACAACGGCGCTCGATAATCAGCACGAATTGGCAATCGACATTTTTCCGTTCATCCGCGGGCGGGTGTCCGTGCGGCAACGCATGATAGGAAGCTTCAGCAATAGCGCGGAGGTCTTGCGATTCGTCAATTCGCGAGATGCGGCAAAGCTGGCTCATTTGGGAACAAGCTGTCCCGATCATTTCATTCGAACGAAAATTCGGCCGCTGTTCGTGGATTGGGAACCTTCGCTCAAGTTGAGCGGGCTTCGCGAGAAGTTCGAAGGAGGGCTGGAAGTCTATCGTCAAGAGTACAAGCAGTATTACGACTCGTATGCGGCCCCCGATTCACCAAAAATGCGGGATGCGAATCCCACGGTCGTGCTGATTCCTGGCATGGGCATGTTTAGTTTTGGCAAAAACAAAACGGAAGCGAGAATCACCGGGGAGTTTTACACCAACGCGATTCACGTGATGGAAGGCGCGACCGCTCTCGGAAGCGGGAAGGCTCCCGAGATTTTGCCGCAAGCGGGGGCAGCGGCAAACACGGAGGCTTTTACCGTCCATGAGAATTACGTGGCGCTGCCGCCCTCAGAAGCATTCCGTATTGAGTACTGGCAGCTCGAAGAAGCAAAAATCCGGCGGCAACCACCCGAAAAGGGACTGAGTAGGCGGGTGGTCGTGGTGGTCGGAGGAGGCCATGGAGTAGGCCAAGCCGCTGCCCTACAGGCGGCGCAACGTGGAGCGCACGTGGTGGTTGCGGACCGCGACAAAGACGCGGCAGCGAGAACGGCAGCGCATCTACAAAAAACCGCAAGCCAGGAAGCAGCCACGGTGGTGTCCATCGATATCCGGGATCGCCAAGCGATTCGCAAGGCATTTCGGGAAGTGATCGCCATATATGGCGGGATAGACATCCTGATCAATACTGCCGCGGTTTTCCCATCGTCGCCCGACGGGGTGATTCACGATGGACAGTGGGACACGACGCTGGACATTAATGTGACCGCTAATCATCGGTTGGCGGACGAGCTTGCCAAGATTCTGCGCGAGCAGGATCTGGACGGGAGCGTCGTGCTGACAAGCTCCGCGAATGCGGTGGTGGCAAAGCGCGGCAGTGAAGCGTATGACGTGAGCAAGGCGGCGCTCAGCCATCTTGTGCGCGAACTGGCCATTTCACTTGCACCAAAGGTGAGAGTAAACGGAATCAGCCCCGCTACGGTAGTGAAAGGTTCGACGATGTTTCCGCGCGACCGCGTGATAGCATCGCTCACGAAATATGAAATCAAGTTTGATTCGCAGGCGACGGATGAAGAACTGCGCGGACTGCTGGCGGAGTTTTACGCCAGGCGGACTCTAACGCATCAGCCCATTGATCCCCAAGATTGCGCGGCAGCGATTCTGTTTCTGGCCGGGCCGGAGTCTCGCTGCACGACGGGTCATCTGATACCCGTGGATGGTGGTCTTACGGAAGCTTTTCTGAGGTAGGGTAAGTGTCCCCGCGAGGCGGGGCCGATCGAGAGCCAGAACGATGGAGACGTCGGCGAAAAGAGCGGCTCTGGTTGCGGTAGATTTGGGCGCACAGAGTTGCCGTGTGTCGCTTTTGAGATGGAAGCAAGGCCAACCACAGATGCAGGTGATGCATCGTTTCCCGAATGGCCCGATTGCTACACAGGACGGACTGCGGTGGGATATTGGACGGATATTACACGGAGTGAAAGATGGGTTGCGTTTATGCGCTGACGCCGCGGCGGAAGGGATCGCCTCCGTGGGCGTGGATGGTTGGGCTGTTGATTACCTTCGCCTGGATGAAAACGGCGATCCACTTGCAGATCCCTTTTGCTACCGGAATGAACGAACACAGAGGGCAGAAAAAAAGGTCCACGAAATTATCTCTCCGTCGCGGCTTTATTCATTGACCGGTATTCAGTTGCTGGGGTTGAACACGCTCTATCAGTTGTACGCAGACAAACTGGCAGGCGGGCGTCCCGGGACATGCTGGCTCAACCTGCCTGAATATGTGACCTACCGACTGGGCGGACATCGCGTGGCGGAGTACACCAACGCAACGCACACCCAGCTGGTCCGTTTAGGCGGGCAGGAGTGGTGCGAGGAGATATTTGAGTCGCTCGGGCTGGATATTTCAGCGGCGCCCAAGATCGTGCCTACGGGTTCGATCGTCGGCAGCATCGGCGGAGATCTTGCGAAACTCACCGCGTTAGGAGGCACCAAGCTGATCGTTCCGGCATGCCATGACACAGCATCGGCAATCGCGGCGATTCCCGCGAGCGGCGAGGATTGGGCGTTTATCAGCTCGGGGACATGGTCGCTGGTAGGAACGGTTCTGAAAAGTCCTTGCGTGGGCGATGAGGCGCGGGAAATGAATTTTACGAACCTCGGCGGCGCAGGGAGATCCATCTGCTTTCTGAAAAACGTGAACGGGATGTGGCTGCTGCGCCAGTACATGGATGAATGGGAAGAACGCGGGAGTGCGATTTCGTTGAGTGCATTGTTGCAAGAGTGCGAGGCGCTTCCGGCTCCCGATTATTTGATCGATGTCGACGATCCGCCCTTGACACGTCCCGGCGGGACGCTGGGGAAAATTAATGCGCAACTCCAGCGCGCCGGGCGCCGTACATTTTCGGCGGAAAGCCGAAATATTCCGGTGATCGCAAACCTGATATTTCACGGCATGGCCGAGAGATATGCAGAGGTCCTGCGATCGATTGCCACAATTACCGGGAAGAGACTGAAGCGGCTCTTCATTGTGGGCGGGGGAGGCAAGAACTTTCTATTGAATCGTTTGACGGCGGAGCGGACTGGGTTGGAAGTACTGCGGGGGTCGACCGAGAGCACGACGCTGGGAAATTTTGCCATCCAGATGGCCACGCTGCAGGGAAGTTGGAATGAAACAACCGGGGTAGCAGCCTCCGCGGTAGCCCGGTGGGCGGAGGAAATTGCCGAGCCGGTATTTGAAGAAGCTCGGAATCGAGAAACGGTGTGGGGAAATTCGATGGAAAGCGACAGACGCGCGGACATGGTTTGGGGCCACGATGAAAACTAAACAGACCGAGGCGGTTTGGAAGGCGCTGGACAATCTCCGGATAGAACTGCCTTCGTGGGGCTTTGCCAACACCGGCACACGATTTGGCAAGTTCATCCAGCTGGCTGCCGCCAGCACGATTGAAGAAAAATTCAGCGATGCCGCCCAAGTGCATGCGGTCACCGGCGCGTGCCCCACAATGGCATTGCACGTTCAGTGGGACCTTCCGAATGGGTCGCAAGATGCGGGCAAGGTAAAAGAGCTGGCAAAGAAACATGGTGTCAAGCCCGGTTCGATCAATCCCAATGTGTTTCAGGACCAAGAATACAAATACGGATCGCTTGGAAATCCAGATGAATCCATTCGCCGGAAAGCGCTAACGCATATTCTCGATTGCGTCCGAATCGCAGAGACCCTGAATTGCAGGGATATCTCGCCTTGGTTTGCGGATGGTTCCAATTATCCGGGGACTCAGAGCATTCGAAAGCGGATCGGTTATTTTGAGGAGGGATTGAAAGAAGTTCATGGGGCTCTGCGGCCCCGTCAGAGGCTGCTGGTCGAATACAAACCCTTTGAGCCGGCGTTCTATCACACGGATATCGCTGATTGGGGCATGGCCTTGCTCTTGGCCAGGGCCGCCGGTCCGCAGGCGTATGTGCTCGTGGATACCGGGCATCACTATCAAGCCCAGAACATTGAGCAAATCGTTGCCTGGCTGCTCCATCAGAAAATGATTGGCGGATTTCATTTCAATGACCGTCGCTATGCCGACGACGACCTCACACTTGGTTCCATCGATCCCTATCAGGTATTCCGCATCTTTCATGAGATTCTTGCTTTCGAAGCAGAAAATGGTGCGACAACAGATATCGCCTTCATGGTGGACCAGAGCCACAACCTCAAAGGAAAAATCGAAGCAATGATTCAGACGGTGTGCAGCGCACAAGAGCTGTACGCCAAGGCGGCCACAGTGGACCACGAACGGTTGGCAGGGCTGCAGCAGAGTTGCGCACTGGTGGATGCCGAGGAATGCCTGCGGGGCGCGTTCTGGCTGGATGTGCGACCCATCGTCGCGGAGTGGCGGAAATCCAAGGGTTTGCCCGAAGATCCCATGAAGGCTTTTCGAGACAGTGGCTACTTGAAGCGAGTCACGCGGGAACGCCAGGACCGTCACACGGGCACCACGGCGTCCTACGCCTAGATAGGTGACCTTCCTACCAAACAACGGGTAGGTGTGTTCCAGGGCCACAAGAAAACCATATCCGCGCTAGTTTCAATAGGTAAACAAATTCATTTTTCTATTGACAGCATCCAAATTTTGCCAGTACAGTGCGCGGCAGTGTTGGGGCCACCAGGAGCCTTCGCCGGTGCTACCGCGGGGCGCCGCGTTCAATAACGGCATTGCGGGTTTTCCATAAGTCGAGGATGGGAGTACTGCTCGGTCTCGCGGCTCTTCAAGGTAGAAGCACGCTTGGTGGCGTCGCTGGTGTCTAGGAAGCAGGGGAAGTTGAACTTGGGGTGACTGCGGAGATGAATAACAGGAGGGCGAAATGAAACGGCGAAGTCTTCTGTTGTGCGTACTGTTCACTATGGGAGCGGCCGGCCAGGTCTACGGCCAAGGCGGCGGAGTCGGAACTATTCTAGGGGCGATTACTGATAGCTCCGCCGCGGTTATCGCCAAGGCGAAAGTGACGGTAACGAACACAGCGACAAATATCAGTCAGGTGACGGAATCGAATGAAGCTGGAAATTACGCCGTTCCATACCTCCGGCCGGGCACATACCGGATTACCGTCGAAGCTGCGGGATTCCAGAAAACAGTCGTGGACAACATCAATCTCGCGGTCGACCAAAACGTTCGCGTGGACGCCGTCATGAAGGCAGGCACTGTGACGGAGACAGTCACGGTGAACGCTAGCGCCCTGGCATTGGATACGGACACGTCAGCAATTTCGCAGACCATAGGCAACACGCAGGTGGAAAACCTGCCTTTGCAGGATCGAAACTTCACACAGTTTCTGTTGCTGGGTGCAGGTGCTGTCGAGACGACCGGGGAACAGGGTAGCATGCGCGTAGGCAAGGGCAACGCCATCAGCATAAACGGCGCCCGACCAACGTCCAACAACTATACGCTAGATGGTTTGGTGAATACCGATACGGCTTTAAATACCCCAGCCGTCATTTTGTCCATTGATGCAATGCAAGAGTTTAAAGAGCAAACCTCAACGTACTCAGCCGAGTACGGTTTCAGCGCCAATCAGGTCAACATCGTGAGCAAGAGTGGTGGCAACGATCTTCATGGGTCAGTATTTTGGTTCGGAAGAAATGATGCCCTCGACGCCCAGACCCCCTTTGCAGGGAAGAACTCCAAGCTGCGGCAAAATCAATTCGGTTTTGTGGCTAGCGGGCCGGCGTACCTGCCGAAGCTTTACAACGGACGTAACAAGACGTTTTGGCTCGCAAACTACGAAGGCTGGCGCACCACGTTGGGAACCACAGTGCAAGGTCTGGTCGCAGATCCCGCGCAGTTAGGCGGAGATTTTTCCGCGTCCGGGCTGCCCGCGTATGGCAGTGCTGCCTGCACGACCGCCCTGGCTTCAAACCTGCCTTGTATGCCGATCGACCCAACGACGGGGGCGCCTTTCCCCGGCAACAAGATTCCGTCAACCAGTTTCTCGCGCCTCGCGAAAACGTCACTCGCTCAGAACATATTCCCCGCTCCGAACTGCACAACGTGCGGCGCAGCGGTAAACTTCAGGGAAGCTGTTAATGCTCCCACTTCACAGAACCAGCAAACTTACAAGCTCGATCAAGATCTGGGCCGCTTTGGAAGGGTGTTCGGCCGCGGAACGCTTGCAAACTACACGAACTCCAACGCTGGCGGGACTGTGTCGATACCGCTTGGTAACGGCAGCTTTGTTGAGAAGGAGACAAGCTGGACAGTGGGTCACACGATAAACATCGGAAGCCATCTGGTCAATCAGGCGCGCTACGGCCAGCTTGAGGCAACGGCAAACCAGTGCTCCCAAGCCGTGCCTCAGTCCGTGGTCGACGCGATTGCATTCACTGGTGCTTTCCCGAATCTGTCCGATTGTGCCCGCTCGTACCCGGGAATCACTCTCAATCCAACTTCACGAGTCGGCGGCCCCGTCAATGACACCACTCTAAGTAACATACCCACGCGGGAGATTGCCGACTCACTGACGCTCATCCACGGCAAGCAGACCCTGACGATGGGGGTAGACTATCGTCACTGGATACAAAAGCGCAATCTCAACGCAGACTACCTTGGTGATTTCACATATCGCAACGATTTGATCAATCAGAATGGTAGCAGCAATGGCTTCATCCCCGGTCCCCAGAACGGGTGTCCCACACCTGCCTGCGGCACAGCCAATTCGATTGCCGATTTTCTGCTCGGCTACTACCAAAGTGTGGGCGTCTTCCTTCCGGGACCGTTCAGTAAGGCCGGTCAGATCGGAAATCTGAATCAGTACCACTTCAGTTACTTTGCTCCGTTCGTCCAGGACGACTGGAAGGTGAGCAGCCGTCTGACGCTAAACCTGGGGCTTCGGTGGGACTTCCGCACCGTGCCCTTTGAGCAGAGCAACAAGATGGGGTGGCTGGACACGTCCAACCCCGATGGTGGTCTGTGTATTGCGGATCCATCGCTGGTGACCAAAGGGATTGCCCCGGCGGGAAGCATGTACCGATATTGCGGGCGGCACAATCCCGCCGACGGTTCGAAGAAGCCTTTCGCCCCGCGATTCGGCTTTGCTTACCGGCCTTTCGGCGGAGACAAAACGGTGATTCGAGGCGGTTACGGAATCTTTTTCGACTCTTCCGAAGGCCGCGAGATCGACGACTCCGGGGACATCTATCCGTACGCGGTGCGCGCAGCCGTTACACCCGCCACCCAACCGGTGGCCAGTGCGCCAAAACTGTCGGACCAAATCTTCATCCCCAACAATACCATCTCTCCCGTAACCCCAGCACAGAGCACGTTCATCGCCGTGATCATCTCGGAGAATCCAAAGAATCCTTACGTGCAACAATGGACTCTTTCCCTGCAGCGAGAGATCTTCAAGAACACCACGCTTGAGGTCAACTACCTCGGCAATAAGGGAACCCATCTTCTTACGCGGAACAACATCGCACAGGCCTTTGCGCCCGATCCAAACAACATTACGCCAGTAGCCGGCCGGAAGCCCTACAAGAACTTTACCGGGGTCTATATCGACAGCGAGTGGCGCGGACGTGCCAACTATCAATCGGGCAACGTAAAACTGGAGCATCGCAGCACCTCGTTGACGTTCCAGGCCGCTTACACTTGGTCAAAGAGCCTGGATGACAAGTCCGCAGCAGCCGGGATTGGCGCTTCGGGCGGAGGATTCCAGGGGTTCATGGACAATCATCGCCCGGAGCTTGACTACGGGCTGTCGGATTTTGACGTGAAAAGTCATTTCGTCTCTAACTTTGTTTACGAATTGCCTGCTGGCCGCGGCAAACGCTATCTCAGCAACGCGAATCGTGCAGTGGATGCCGTGATTGGCGGATGGCAAGTGGGCGGTATTGTAACGCTGCAAAAGGGATTCCCATTCTCCATTGGCGCCAACGACTTTAACTGTCTACTGGACATGCCTTTCTGTGCTGGCCTAAATCGTGCCAACCTCGTTTCCGGGCAGAATCCAAACAGCGGATTCACCAGGAGCACCGCGGAATGGTTTAACACCGCGGCTTTTGTCCAACCTGGTGCGGGAATTTATGGCACGACGCCTCGGAACTATCTGCGGGGACCAGGCTTCAACAACTGGGACATGTCCTTGGCCAAAAGCGTGGCACTCACGGAGCGGATGCACTTCCAGTTGCGTTTGGACGCATTCAATACGTTCAATCACCCACACTTCGATGCTCCCAATAGCGCGCTCGGTACGCCGGGATTTGGTTCGATTACCTCCGCCCGACCCGGACGTATCCTTCAGCTGGGAGCCAAGTTCCAGTTTTAACCACCCCGGGATCCGCCAGGCCGGAAGCGGCCTGGCGGATCTCTTTGCTCAGGGTTAACATCACAAGAATGTTTAACATCGGAAGGCGGCTGCTACAGACTGCGATACTGTCCTCCTGTTTGATTGATTTGACCCAGGCTCCATCGGATGATGCGAACTCTCTTCAGCGCTACACCGAACAAGGGCAGAAAGCGCTTGCCTCGGGGCGCTACGAGGAAGCCGAACGAGCCTTCGAAAAAATTCGTGAATTGGAACCAGGAATGGCGGAAGTGCACGCAAACCTGGGAGCGATTTATTTTCAAGAGAGGAAATTCGATAAGGCCGTACCCGCCCTACGCCAAGCGATAAAGCTGAATCCCCGCCTGGTTAAGTCCGTGACCCTGTTGGCAATTTCTCTATCGGAGTTGGGACGATATAGCGAAGCGCTGCCAGGGTTAGAGAAGGGCTTCCATGCGTCCTCCGATTCCGCGGTGAAGCGAATGTGCGGTCTGCAGCTAGAGCGGACCTACACCGGCATGCAACGTCACGACAAAGCCATGGAAGTAGCGATCGAGTTAAATCGCCTCTATCCAGAAGACCCTGAGGTTCTCTACCACACGGGCAGACTGTTTGGAAACTTCGCGTTTCTGACGATGCAGGCACTCGCCCAGGTGGCACCTGGTTCGGTTTGGAGGCACCAAGCCGCTGCCGAGGCATTTGAAAGCCAGGGCTCCTATGACCTGGCGGTGCGCGAATACCGAACCGTTTTGGAGCTCGGCCCTGGGCGCCCGGGGATCCATTTCCGCTTGGGGCGTACCCTGTTGAAAAGGTCGCAGCAGGCTCCTTCAACGGGGGACGCGAACGAGGCGGCGAAGGAATTCGAACGTGAGTTGGAGCTGGATCCGACCAATGCCAACGCCGCGTATGAGCTGGCGGACATGCATCGTGACGCGGGAGAGTTTGAAGAAGCCAGGCAACTCTTCGAGCAGGCGTTGAAATATTATCCAGACTTTGAGGACGCCCACCTGGGACTGGCCGCGGCGCTCATTGCTCAGCAGAAAATGCAGGATGCCCTGCCCCATCTGAAGAAAGCGATCGCACTCAACGCCGATAACGAAGTGTCTTGGTACCGGCTCTCGCAAGTTCAGATGGCGCAGGGCAATACAGCCGAGCAGCAAAAGGCCTTTGCCGAGTTTCAGCGCCTGAGAACGCAAAAGTCGAGCCAGCAGGAGGCTGCCAGAGAACTGTTTTCGCGGTCAGAGGTCACCAAGCAGAAGCTGGACTCTACGGTGCCGCAGTGAGAAATCCGAATGTGGATGCGGAAGGGAGTTGCGCAGCGCTGCGGTGAGAGAGGTTCAGTTCTATTTCCATCCCGCATTGGGGACGACTCCAATGCCTTCCTTAATGGTAACAAGCCGATCCGCGGGGACCTCCGGGAGCGTTTGCCAAATACCGTTTGGCCAGCGCACCTGGATTTCAGCCTTTATCGCCGAGCCAAGACCGAAGTGAAGTCTAAAATCGTTGCAGGAGAGGAAGCTGGACTGGCTCGAGAGTTCCTGCGTTTGCGTTACCTCGCCAACCTTAACGACCACGCGGGCGCCAATCGCACTCCGATTTGACTTCGTGCCGACGAGTTTTACCTTTAGCCAGTGATTGCCGGAGGTAACGTCATTTCGGAGCAGGGAGGGTGGCTCGTTTAGATTGACGATGAGAATATCCAGGTCTCCATCGTTGTCGAAGTCTCCGAAGGCGCAGCCGCGGCTGACGTGAGGGTCAGCAATCGCTGGTCCGGCTTCCTCTAGAAGTTCCTCAAAACGGCCCTTCCCGAGGTTGCGGAACAGCAGCCTTTGGCTCCGGAGGGGGTATTTGGCGAAGTGCTTCTCGAGTTCAGCGTAGACGTTGCCGGTCACAATGAAGAGGTCAGGCAACCCGTTGTTGTCGAGATCCACGATCCCCGCGCCCCAGCTCACAAATCGATTTTCGACACCGAGGCCCGCCCGGCGGGTGGCGTCTTCAAAAGTAGCCTTACCGAGATTGTGGTAGAGATTGGAGGTGTCATCCATGAAGTTCGTTTTCAGGATGTCGAGGCGCCCATCGAGATCATAGTCACCAACGGCAGCTCCCATGCCTCCCTGTTCTTGGCCGTCCTCGCTAAAGGCGACGCCGCGGATTGCGCCCTCTTCCCTGAAAGTACCGTCATGATTGTTCATGAACAACAAGCTGGGTGTTGAATCGCACGCCACAAAAATGTCAGGCCAGCCGTCGTCGTCGAAATCTGCCGCGATTGCCGTGAAGCCATAACTGGTTCTCACGGCCGCTACGCCTGACGCTGCGCTGACGTCTATGAATGTGCCGTCGCCGTTATTGCGGTAAAGACAGTGCTGACCGTGGGGATATCCGCGGGGGCCACAAAACACCGGAGTGGAAGAATATTCGCAGTTCGCCGTCTGACCGGGTTTCGGAGCCTTTTCCAAATCAAATTCAAGGTAGTTGGATACAAACAAATCCAGATGTCCGTCGCGGTTGTAGTCCACAAAAGTGCAGCCTGAACCCCACCGATGGGTCGATCCCGCGAGGCCAGCCGATGGGGTTACGTCTGAAAAGGTGCCATCGCCATTGTTACGGTAGAGAACGTTATGTCCCCAGTAGGTGACGAACAAATCTTCGAAACCGTCGTTGTTATAGTCACCGACACACACTCCGCAGGCCCAGCCCGTTTTGAGCAACCCCGATTCCTTGGTGACGTCTGTGAATGTGCCGTCGCGGTTGTTCTTATAAAGGCGATTGCTCGTACCTTCGGGAGTATCCGACAAGCGAACTCCAGAGAGGACAAAAATGTCCAGCCAACCATCGTTGTCGTAGTCCAGAAATGCACAGCCGCAGCCTGTCACCTCGATGATGTAGTCCTTGCGGTCAACGCCGCCGTAGACTGTGACACGACGCAAACCAGCTCTTGCCGTGACGTCCTGGAAGCGCGCGCCAAACGGCAATCCGGAAAGTTTTCCTCGAGGCTGGACGGTGGCCTTGCGTGTGGCCACTCCCTGGCCAAAACACGCTGAAGCCGCTGTGCCTAAAAATCCACTCAGGAAAAGTCTTCGTGAAGTGTCCAATGTTGGTTGCTTTCGAGACGCCGTGGTTGGAACAACTCATTGTGTGCGGGATTGACACGCCATTGCAATACGAAAAATAGTTGCCTATTGACAATCTGATGTTATGCTCTTGGACTGGCAACCGTGCTCATGTCCTTGCAGAACCCGAACAGGCATTACTGCATGTTCAAAAGGCAGTCGCACTGAACCCAGAAACGAGGTTTCCTGGCTTTCGCAAGTTCAAGGAATTTTCGCCAGTACTGTGGAACAGAAAAGAGCGTTCCAGAATGCCAGCGACGGCACGAGAAAACCCTTGAACCAGAACGCAGGAGAGAACCGACGCAGCGGAGTGAAGTTACCAAACAAGCGCTCGACCCGAGTGTCGAGCCGTAGCACGAAGAAGCACTGGTCAGCGAATGGCATCTTGGGGGCAATGAGTCTTGGAGGGTGCCTTGAATCAAAATCAGTCCATACGAAGCATCTTCTGGTCGCTCCGTCATCTTATCTTCCTCTTACTTCTCGTCACCATGCTCCCGCAAGCTGGATCGGCGCAGTCGCCATCGTCAAGACCGGTACAGCTCAAGTGCGACGCGCTGGTAAACCCGCTGGGAATTGATTCGAAAGAGCCGATGCTTTCCTGGCAGCTGCGGGATGATCGCTTTGAGGCACGGCAAACGGCTTATGAGATCCAAGTTGCCTCGAACCCCGCACTTCTCGAGGTGGGGAAACCCGATGTTTGGGATAGCGGCCGAGTCGAATCGGATCAATCGGCAGGGGTAAGCTACGCTGGTCCGGCATTGATTGCCGAGAAGCGATACTTTTGGCGCGTGAAAGTTTGGGACAAGGATGGAAAACCGTATCCGGCTAGTGAAGCAAGCTGGTGGGAGACTGGGCTGCTGGATGCTAGAGAATGGCGCGGCAAGTGGATTGGACGGGAAGAGCAGGAGCACAAACGCGTACGCGAAGCCGACGCGGCCTGGGTTACGAATCCCAAGGTGGAGAACTTCCCAGCTTCCGGTGACACGCACCACGATTTTCGTTTGGTCTTCGAGGTTTCCAAGACCGTGAAGATTGCGGATCTTTTTGTGACCGGCGAGAACACGGCCGCCGCGTGGTTGAATGGGAAGCAAGTTTTGAACGCGGACCCCCTGCCGCCGTGGGGTCAAATGCCGTGGCTACATTACAAGCAGAAAAGCATTGCTGCGGAACTTCAAACAGGAAGAAATATTCTAGGGATCGAAGTGACTCACTATGCCCCACGGAACCAACGAGCGCAGGCCGGCAACGGCCAGACACCCATGAGCGCCACGCTGTACATCGAAATGACGGATGGCTCCATCGAAGTATTTGCAACCGGAGGGAAGGCCTGGAAGTCGGCGCTGAACACGACGGGCGAATGGTTTGCAGCGCAATTCGATGACCGTTCCTGGGCTGAGGCTGAGGCTTACGTTCCACCCTCGTCAAATCTTCGTGCTACAAAACTAGGAAAGCCGTGGAACACAGGTCCGGTTGAAATTCTGCGTCGAAGTTTTCAGGTGGACAAACCGGCCAAATCCGTGCGTCTCTATGCGACAGCTTTGGGGGCGTACAAATTCCGCGTCAATGGCAAGCCGGTCGGAGATCAAATTCTTTCACCCGGCTGGATGGATTTTCGTCAGCACGTTGCCTATCAGGTGTACGACGTTACCGGCGAGGTTACGACGGGGAAGAACGCCATCGCGGCACTTCTCGCGCCCGGCTGGTATACCACGCCCCTTCAGTGGTTCGGGCAGGGTTACAACTACGGAACTACGCCCCCCTCCCTGAAGGCGCAATTGCGGATCGAGCAAGCCGATGGGTCCGTTGAATGGGTGGTCACGGACCAGTCCTGGAAGGCTGACCGCTCTCCCATCTTATTTGCGGAAATTTACGATGGCGAAACTTATGATGGCCGCCGCGTGCAACCGGGCTGGGATGCCGCGGCGTTTGACGATTCACACTGGGAAGTGGCTCAAGAAATTCATCCGCTAGAGCCGGAAATCGTCTCGCAATACTTTCAGCCCATCCGCCAGGAGAAAATCCTCACCGCGAAAGTCATCACCAACCCGAAGCCCGGCGTCTTCATTTTTGATTTTGGCCAGAATCTCAGCGGTGTGCCGCGACTGCGCGTCCAGGGCCCTCCGGGAACGGACATTCAGTTGCGATTCGCCGAGGTTTTGAACCCCGATGGGACCATGTATGTGGAGAACCTGCGCACGGCAAAAGCCACCGACCACTTCATCACCGCCGGGAAAGGCATCGAGGAGTATCAGCCTGCGTTCACATTTCATGGATTCCGCTACGTGGAGGTCACCGGCTTTCCAGGTAAACCGACGGCGGAGGCGCTGAAGGCCGTCGCCATTCACACCGATGCCCCTTTTACCACGCAGCTGCACACCGGAAACTCTATGCTGAATCAGCTGTGGAGCAACATCCTTTGGGGGCAGCGGTCAAATTTTGTCGGTGTGCCAACGGATTGCCCGCAGCGTGACGAGCGATTGGGCTGGACCGCCGATGCCCAGGTGTTCTGGCGCGCGGCCTCCTACAATATGGATTTGACTGCTTTCTCCCGAAAGTTCGGAATCGACCTGCTGGGCACGCAGGTGGGCTCAGACATGTATGGCATTTTCGCTCCGGGTACGATCCAGCCAATCCATCATCGAAGAAAACTGGCGCGGTATGGAAAAGTATCTCACTGCCATCGAGACTGCCAACCCGGACTATTTGTGGAAGAAGAATTACGGAATCCCATTCGGCGATTGGCTGTCACCCGAGGGCCCGACTCCGGAGGATATTGTCGCTACCGCATATTGGGCCTATGACGTGACCCTTATGCAGCAGATGGCACACGCACTAGGCAAGCATGCCGATGAGAAGAAGTACGCAGAAGTCTTTGAGAAAATCAAAGGCTCCTTTAACCAGGCCTACGTGCGGCCAGACGGCTTTGTGGGTGGTGTGCCTCCTCCGCCCGTCTTCGCCTCCGGTACGGCTACAAAACTCAGCGATAAACCCGTAGATACTCAGACCGGTTATGTGCTTGCCCTGAAGATGAATCTCTTGCCTGACACACTGCGCAGCGCTGCGGCAAAGAGGCTGGTAGATAAAATCGCGGCAAATCATGGGCGGCTGGCCACCGGTTTTCTCGGTACTCCCTACTTGCTGGAGGCGCTCGCGGACACCGGCCACACCGGTGTGGCATATCGATTGTTGTTGGGCACAGAGTATCCATCCTGGGGATACCTGGTAGGGCACGGTGCAACCACGATGTGGGAGCGTTGGAACGGGGATCAGATGCGCAGTGATCCCAGCATGAATTCGTACAATCACTATGCCTACGGGGCAGTGGCGGACTGGATCTACCGTTATGCCGCCGGCATTGATACCACCGCATCAGATCCCGGCTTTCACACCATTTATCTCCATCCGAATTTCGACTCGCAGCTGGGCAGCGTGGAACTTGAATATCAGTCTCGCTTTGGGCTGATTCGATCGGCATGGTCGGCTAGCGGCACTCAAGCGGATTGGAAGATCACTCTCCCTCCCAACACAAAGGGATTCTTGCCGATTTCATCGGAGATGGTCAGCCGCTGGATTCTCGATGACGACCCCATTGTGCGGAGTTCGAAACTCAAGGCCATGGGCAAGCAAGGGGCGGACGAAGTGTTCGAAGTTCCGGCAGGAACCTACGCCTTTAAGGTCAAATTAGCACAGCCTTGAGCGCGCTAGAAAAATGCAGGCTAAGCATACCAAGAGGCGTGGGTCCACCAGCCAACTCCTCGGTGCCGAAGAACCCAGTTTTCAGAAAAACAGAGCGAGGTGATGCATGTCCAGGACTCGGAAAATTTTGAAACTGGGTTCGCTGCTTCTCATATTGACAGTTTTTCTGATGCTTCGCGCGCACGGGCAGTCCTCCCGCGACGCACTCGAGAGTGGATTCCTGAACCCTCCGGATAGCGCTAAGCCCCGCGTCTGGTGGCACTGGATGAACGGGAACATCACCAAGGAAGGTATCAAGCTCGACCTCGAATGGATGAAGCGCGTGGGAATCGGAGGTTTTCAGAATTTTGATGCCGCGCTGAACACACCAAGATTGGTGGACAAGCGTCTCGTTTACATGACTCCGGAATGGAAAGACGCGTTTCAATACACGACCAACCTTGCCGACCAACTCGGGTTGGAAGAAGCCATCGCGGGCTCGCCAGGTTGGAGCGAGTCCGGCGGCCCGTGGGTGCAGCCCTCCCATGGGATGAAAAAATTTGTCTGGAGCGAAACCCTCGTCCAGGGTGGCCAGCCTTTCTCAGGCAAGCTTCCCAAACCCCCTTCCATCACCGGTCCTTACCAGAATATTCCGCTCTTTGATTTTCTCGCGATGATCAGCGGCGAAAAACCTCCGGCCCCGCCTGAATTTTATGCCGACACCGCAGTTGTCGCTTTCCCCGCGCCGGGAACTGATGTCCCCGACGCCGAGCTGCGGCCGAAGGTGACCAGCAGCAGCGGAAACATTGACTCCTCTGTACTGGCAGACGGCGACTTTACAAAAACTACGGCGTTGCCCAAGGCTCCTGTCGGTCAGCAGGCCTGGGTTCAATTCGATTTTGCCAAGCCTCAAACGATTCGCGCGCTTACCTTCGCTCTGGGAGGTCCGGTAAATCCATTTCAGGACACTAGGGGCGGAGCAGCCCTGGGCCCTGATCTGGAAGCCAGCGAGGACGGCATTTCATTCCGGAAGGTTTCCACAATTCCCAACGACGGCGCCCAGGTGCACACCATTTCTTTTCAGGAGACAACCGCACGTTTTTTTCGAGTGAGTTTTACTACCCCGCCTGCATTCACCGGACCGCCGGCGATGCAATTCGACGCTGATTTTGGCGATTTTAGCGCGCCGCCATCGAAGGATTATGCGATTGCGGAAATGGCCCTTCACGCCGGACCACGTGTTAACCGTGTGGAAGAAAAAGCTGCCTTCGCAACTTTGACGAATCTCTACGCAGCGCCCACTCCAAATGTAGCGGCGGCAGACGCTGTCGCGAAAAGTGCAGTGGTGGATCTTACGTCCAAGATGCGCCCGGACGGCTCGCTCGATTGGACTCCGCCCCCGGGCCGTTGGGTGGTCATGCGCTTTGGCTACTCCCTGCTCGGCATTACCAATCATCCGGCGTCTCCGGAAGGTACCGGGCTAGAAGTCGACAAGCTGAATCCCGACTACGTCCGCGAGTACATGAACACATACCTCGACAACTACCAGACCGCCGTGGGCCCGCTCATGGGTAGGCGCGGTTTGCAGTATGTCATCAACGATAGCTGGGAAGCCGGCACGCAGAACTGGACCGACAACCTGATCGCGGAGTTCACCAAACGCCGCGGCTACGATCCGCGTCCGTGGATGCCCGTTCTGGCAGGGCGAGTGATCGAAAGCTCGGAATCCAGCGATCGTTTCCTGTGGGATTTCCGTCTAACGCTTTCCGAGATGCTCGCCGAGTATCACTACGACCTAATCACCGCGATTTTGAAAGAGCGTGGCATGGGCCACTATGGCGAATCTCACGAAGAGGGTCGCGCGTTCATTGGCGACGGCATGCAGGTAAAACGGAGCAACACCGTTCCCATGTCCGCTACATGGACCCAGACTCCTGGCGTGAATAAAGAGCTATACGGTTACAACGCCGATGTCCGAGAATCCGCCTCGGTCGCTCACCTCTACGGTCAGAACCTCGTGGCAGCGGAATCACTGACAGCAGCTTCTGGGGCCTGGGCCTGGTCGCCGGCCACTCTTAAACCAACCGCCGACAAAGAACTAGCCATGGGGTTAAATCGATTCGTTATTCACACCTCGGTTCACCAGCCGTTGCTCGACAAAAAACCAGGTCTTGCTCTGGGCCCCTTTGGGCAGTGGTTCACCCGTAACGAGACTTGGGCGGAACAAGCAAAGCCCTGGGTGACTTACCTTGCGCGCAACAGTTATCTTTTGCAGCAGGGACGTTTCGCCGCCGATATCGTTTATTTTTACGGAGAGGACTCGAACATCACAGCTTTGTTTGGCGCGAAAAGTCCTGGGATTCCCGCGGGCTACAACTTTGATTACATCAATGCCGATGCTCTAGTGCATCTCCTCACTGTCGAAAACGGCGAACTCGCCACCTCCAGCGGTATGAGATACCGCGTTCTCGCCCTCGATCCCTTCAGTCAGCACATGTCACTCCCGGTTTTGCGAAAGATTCGAGACGTGGTGCAGGCTGGGGCTGTCGTTTGTGGGCCCAACCCGTTAGCCACGCCGAGCTTGAGCGACGACACCAAGGAGTTCCAAAGCATCGTGGATCTACTCTGGGGTCCCGGTGGCGCAGGAAACCAGGTTGGCAAGGGGAAGGTGTACGGCACTCAGGAGTTGCGTGACGTGTTAGCCAGCTTAAAGGTGGCGCCGGATTTCGAGTACAGCAAACCAAGACCAGACACTGAGTTACTCTTCGTCCATCGCAGGCTCGACGGCGCCGACCTCTATTATGTAGACAATCGCAATGATCGTTCCGAAGAATTGGAAGCCACCTTCCGCATCGATGGCAGGGAAGCAGAACTCTGGCATGCGGACACTGGAATGATTGAGCCCGCTTCCTACAAGAGCGTGAATGGTCGAACCACGGTGCCCTTGCACCTGGATCCGTGGGAAACCGTGTTCGTCGTTTTCCGTCATCCGGCGAAAGCGCCAGCGCGCACTTTACCTGTAGTTGTCGAAAAATCAATTGCTACCATTGCCGGTCCGTGGCCATTGAGCTTTCAGCCGGACCGTGGAGCGCCTCCGCAAATCACCTTGGAGAAACTTGTCCCCTGGCAGGAAAGCACTGACGAGGGCGTGAGGTATTTCAGTGGAACGGGAACCTACACCAAATCGGTTCAGGCGGCCTCCGATTGGTTCAAGCCGGGTGCCGAACTTTGGATCGATCTCGGTGAGGTCAAAAATCTTGCCGAAGTGTCGGTGAACGGTAAACCTCTCGGCATCTTGTGGAAGACGCCCTATCGGGCGAATGCGACTTACGTATTACGCCCCGGCGCCAATACGGTCGAAATCAAGGTAACAAACGGCTGGGCGAATCGCATCATTGGCGATCGCCAGCCAAACGCCACCAAGACTTATACCTTCACTTCGCCGAAGTTCTATAAGGCCAACGCTCCGCTGCAGCCTTCCGGGCTTCTTGGCCCCGTGCAAGTGATCCAAGCTGTGCGGGCGTCGAAGGACATGAGGTGATGATATCGGATGGGGTGCGCAAACGGCGGCGCGGACCTGGAAATGCCGAATGGCAAGTTCATGAATCGCAAAAACCTCCTCCCGGCCATCCAGGATGGCCAATTCTACGATCGACGGAAAAGGGCGCCGCATTGTGCCAACGGCAATCCGTTTTGGCCGGCCAATCACTTGCCGGCACTGACAGAGCGACACTCAGTTGCCTTCCACGATGCATCTCTCGAATGACCTTAATCTGGGATTAGGCCAGCAAAGTCACTGGGCCGGTCACTCCATGTAAAATACTTCCTTCATCATCGCGAACTTTTCTCCTGGCTTCAGCCCCGGCACTGCCTCGAATAGTTTCGCCATCTCTTGTTGCCATTTCAGATTGGTTGAGTCCTCGTCGAGCGTGCGCCAGGCTGCGTCAAAGTCATCGACCCGCATGACCAGGAACAAATCCTGATTTCTCCTGAAGATGGAATATTCGGAAATACCGACTTCCTTCAATTTGGATAGCAAGGCGGGCCAAACATTCCGGTGCGCGGCGTCATATTCCGCCTCCTTGCCGGCTTTTATTCGCAATTGAAATGCAACCCTAGGCAACTGGACCTCCTGGCTTTCCCAAACCAAGCGAATCGCTTGGCCGTTGTTCACGGTCAAGATGACACCCGGCAGACATATAGCATGGTTCAAGGGAAAGTAAGAACTCCCACGGAAAAACCGTGGATCATCAACTTCTCCGAAGCTACTGTGGTGGAAGCAGGGGGTTGAAATCCTGTGGTGACGTCCACGGAGTCGAAGTGGCCGCCAACAGCTCCAGCGATAGATAGATCCAAATTCCGATCGCGTTTGTTCACGAGAAGCATCTTGTGCTTTCCTGTCCTAGTTACCACGGCAAGCCCAGTGAGGTACGGATGATCGGGGGCATCCGGACTAACCGGCGCAATCTCCACAATTTTGTCACCCGGGCCAAAGTTGTCGTGCAAGAGCTTCAATACCCACAGACGGGCGTTCGGTTTTCCGTTGTTCCAGTCGACCATGGATACGCTGGGGAACTGCGTTGGATAGCCGACCAGTTGCGATTCTCCCGCGACGTCAATGCCCAACCGTGTGAGCTCGGCAAAAATGTAAGCATATTCGGCGCCCGCAAGATTCCAATACGAATCAGGAATGGGTTTTGCCACGTGATTTGGATCGACTTGTGCAATGTCATCGGCCGAAATGATCCCGATTTCATTAATCATCGTGCCCGTTCGGGGTGATAGTCGCCTGCGAATCGCTTCGATGTAGCGGGCCGTATTCAGGAAACCGTCCGCGTGCGCAAAAACGGTATGTTGCTGAATGTCTAGCGTCTCGTCAGCCGTAGGTACGGCGTAAAAATGGTAGGAAATGTAGTCCATCGGCACACCGGAAGCGTGGTTCTTGCTATTCAAGAAATATTCAAAAAAGTCTGGATTTTGGCCGGGGATGGCCAGAGAAACGCCGACAAATTTTAGCTCGGGCTGAACTTTCTTCATGGCTCTGACGATCGCATCGTACAGCCGAGTATAGGTTTGTGGCGTCATGCGATGTTCGAAATCCACTTCGTTCAAAACTTCCCAGTATGGAATCGAATAGTGATGGCCGGACTCGTGCTGCTTTCCGTATTCGTCTGTAAAGCCCCCTTTGGTGTACCAAGCCAGGAGTCGAGCATAGTAGTCGGCAACTTCCTGGAACGTGGCGTCACGCAGCTGGGTCCCTTGCTCGTAGTCCCAGACCGCTTTATTCGGATCATCCGGATACCCCACGGGTTTGTCAGTCTTGTACATCCACTGAGGGATGGTGCTGAAGTTGAGAACGACTGAGTGCCCCTTGGTGGCCTCCAGAAAATCAATTGTCATCGGGTCGATGAGGGAGAAATTCCACGACGTCTGGCCATCTTTGGGAGGTTCTAACTCCGCCACACCGAGCCGCGGATACGGCAGCCATGGAACGTAACGCACATAGTCTGCCCCGAGATCGTGTAGGGATTGGTAGGCGTTGTCGTGCACCGAGGTTCCCCGGCGAAGCGGTGGATTTACGACCACTTGTAACGTGGGAGTTGTCCTGGATTCCTGTATTATCTTGTCCCAATGGACTGTAATTTGGACGGGAGCATCTTGCGCTGGGGACTGTCCTAGGGCGGCGAGCATAAACGAAGGAACAATCAGTAACCGAAATAAATTTGAACGCTTCATGAGCTGCTCCTCCGGGAATGCATCAGCAAAGCTGCCAAGGCGTCAGGGGGGGGTCTCGAGGCATAAATTAAGCCAGTCGCGGTCTTTTTTCAATAGGTAAATTTTTTTCGTTATAGAATCCTGGTATGATGGGCGCTACTTATCGGAAACTCATGCCAGAGGGTGCAGGTAAACATGAGCGGGGACTCTAGGGGCCACGAATTCACCGTGGGGCTGTTCGGAATTGGGCTGGACACCTACTGGCCTCAATTTGAAGGGCTGCAGCAGCGCTTGACGGGATACACCCAACAGGTGGCCCACCGCCTAGAAGAAACGGGCGTTCGGATTATCAATCTAGGTTTGGTGGATTCTCCCGAAAAGGCGGAGACGGCGGGTCATGCGTTCAGGCGGCACGATGTCGATCTGATCTTTCTATACGTTACGACCTACGCTTTGTCGTCCACCGTCCTTCCGGTGGTAAGAAGAGCGAAAGTGCCCGTGATCCTTCTTAATCTTTCGCCCTCTGCGGCAATTGATTACAAGTCCTTCAATCGAATGGGTGACCGAACCAGAATGACCGGTGAATGGCTGGCTTATTGTCAGGCCTGTCCCGTGCCTGAAATCGCCAATGTATTTCGTCGTTGCCGCATCCCGTTTTTCCAAGTCACCGGAATCCTTGAAAACGACCCATTCGCGTGGAATGAGATTTCCTCGTGGATAGATGCAGGCCGAGTCGCCCACACGATGGAACACAACCGCCTCGGAGTGATGGGTCACTATTACGGGGGAATGCTTGACATCTATTCCGACTTGACTCAACAGTGCGCTTATTTTGGGGGCCACATCGAAATGCTCGAGGTGGACGAACTCGCAGATTTGCGCCGAAGGGTCTCGACCAAGGAGATCAGCAGTCGCGTCCAGAATTTTCGGGAAACTTTCGATGTGCAACCGGACTGTCCGCCGGTCGAATTGGAACGTGCCGCGCGCACTTCAGTGGCGCTGGATCGTCTCATCGAGATTCACAAGCTCGGATCCCTTGCCTACTACTATAAAGGTGTAGGTAATGCCGAGAACGAAGACGCCATCAGCTCCATCATTCTTGGAACCAGTCTGGCTACGGCACGAGGCATACCGGTGGCCGGCGAATACGAGATCAAGAACGCTCAAGCCATGAAGATAATGGATTGCTTCGGAGTTGGGGGTTCTTTCACGGAGTATTACGCCTGCGATTTCAACGACGATGTGATCCTCATGGGCCACGACGGACCAGGCCACATCGCCATTGCCCAAGGCAAGACCAAGGTTCGCCCGCTGGGTGTGTATCACGGCAAGGTGGGCCGCGGGCTCTCCGTTGAGATGTCCATTAAGCATGGTCCCGTAACATTGCTTGCAGTTGTTCAAACGGCTGACGGAAAACTTAAATTGCTGGTCGCCGACGCCGTTTCCGAGCCCGGCCCGATTCTCGAGATTGGTAACACCAACAGCCGCTACCGTTTTTCGATGGGAGCGAGAGCATTCATGAATGCCTGGAACGCCGAAGGCCCAGCGCATCATTGCGCGATCGGCATCGGCCATATCTCCAGCAAGTTGAGCAAGCTTGGTCAACTGCTGGGGATGGAATGCACTGTCATCGGTTGAGCTCGTGGGGAGGCCCATTAACGGATTAGGAGTCGCACTGGCTCGCAACTTGTTTGAGATCGTTGCCTATTTGCAGCACGCGCAAGGAGTGCGCTTCGAAGTCCCATCCGCGCGCCTCGCTTTACGCGCGGAGCGGCGACCATCCTCCGGAAGGAATAAAACGTGCTGGTTCCGCCGCCTTGAGTCATTGTTCGAGCGGACAGGAGGCCCATTGAAGAGGTCGAAGCACTCAAGCTTCCCAAGAATGATCAGCGGGGATGAATCTACCATTACGCCTACCCGCGTAGTCTATAGCTCTAATCTAATGGACTAATTCAATCGACTAAACCCTTTGCAGGCAGAACTTTTCGTTGGGCCAACTGGAACAATTACCGGATTGCGGGCTCTTTTGCTGTTCGCTAGCCTGATTGCGACTTCCCCGGTGTGTAGCCGACGCTACCCGGGCAGAGATCATCCTGCTCCGCTGAACTGGCCTACTCGGTGGCAGCCGTGCAACTTGCCGAGCCTAGCGTTGAAGTCCGGGCCCGATTTCTGAAGTAACGGAGGTATTGTATGAACCAGCCATCCCGCTTTTGTGCTATTTCCGCCGGCGTCCTGGTCGCCTACTTTGGGCTCTTCTCGGTCGCAATACAAACCGCGCAAGCCCAGCTTCCCGCGCCCCTCCCGACTTCCTGCTCGACAACTACGATCGACATGAAGCTACTGGTTGTCACCAATGGAAAAACGGAGTCGGATTATCCAGCCATCAAGCAGATCCTCGACTATGTGGGCACGCCTTACGACGTGTTGGACATGACCGTCCACACCGGAGGAATCACTTCCGCAATGTTGTCCGATGGCAGCTGCCACGGTTACTACCAGGGCGTGATCTTTGCCTATGGCGCTTACGTCTATACGCTACCGGGGATGGCCATCCTGACCTCCTATGAACAAACGTTTGGGGTGCGCCAGCTGAACTGGTACATGTATCCGAACAACGACTTTGGGTTCAACTATCCTTACA
>Ga0209376_1001255_pt1 | contig 26002 bp, 24 predicted proteins | sample GraSoiAngelo_134_FD_185891 | JGI IMG/M metagenome (GOLD analysis project Ga0209376, IMG submission 185891) | Grasslands soil microbial communities from the Angelo Coastal Reserve, California, USA - 14_0929_05_30cm (SPAdes) (version 2) | ecosystem: Environmental > Terrestrial > Soil > Grasslands ... | reverse complement strand
TTCGAACCGGAGAGTGGTTCGTGCCTCCCGTGGCTAAATCCGATGCGTTCAGCCTGACGCTCACGAGCATCACGGTCAGCCTCGCCTTCGTCCCGCTGTGGCTTGCTGCTGCTCCAGATCTCCTCGAGGTCCGGCATCGCCTCACTACGGCGGCGGCCGGCGGGACCGGTGCACTATCGGTGCCGTTGACCCATCGCGGTGTCGTGGCATTCTTCGCTTTGTCGCTCTTGCTTCCCGTGAGCGCAGGCTTCGTCGCGGCGATTGCCTATTGGCAAGACTGGTATCCAAGAGTCGCCGCTCGACTCTTGCCACGGGTTGGGGTCCCGGCCCCAAGCCGCGGCGTCGGAGAGGACATCTGGGAGAAACTGTGGCTGAACTTCAAACGCCAGCGTTGGCTTACCGTCTACACGAAGGATGGGCCGATCTACGTCGGCCGCGGCGTAGAGTTCGGATACACCAGCCAAGGAAGGGACATCCGTCTTGGAGACGATACTCGTGTGTACGACAAGGCCTGGAACCTGGTTCAAAATACGCGTGAAAGTGGCGGCGCAGGTGTGTGGATACCAGCCGGGCAAATCGTTTCGATAGAGATCTATGATCCACCGCCATCTAACACAGCGTAAGGTCTCTCCTCCGATCGCAAAAAGGAGCACGCAATGAAGCTCGGACTGAGCATCGGCTACTCGGGCGCCGAGCTGCATCTTCCCGTCGAGAAGGTCCTGCTCGCCGAGCGCCTCGGGTTCGATTCGGTGTGGACCGCCGAGGCGTATGGCTCGGATGCGATCACACCACTCGCCTACCTGGCGGCCCTCACGAAGCGGATCCGCCTCGGCACCGGGATCATGCAGCTCGCGGCGCGCCCGCCGGCCTCGGCCGCGATGGCGGCGGGAACGCTGGACGCGCTCGCCGGAGGCCATCGCGTCATCGCCGGGCTCGGCGTCTCGGGGCCCCAGATCGTCGAGGGTTGGTACGGCCAGCCGTGGGGCAAGCCGTACTGGCGCATCCGCGACTACGTGACGATCATGCGCAAGGTCTTCGAGCGGAAGGAGCCCGTGGCCCACGAGGGGCGCGAAATCTCCCTTCCTTATATAGGGCCGGGCGCGCTGGGGGTCGGCAAGCCCCTCATGACCATCCTCCACATGAACCCGAGGCTGCCGATCTGGCTCGGCACCGGCACCGAGGCCAACGTGAAGCTGACCGCCGAGATCGCCGACGGCTGGCTGCCGCTCGGCTTCGTGCCGCGGTTGATGCCGATGCTGCGGCCGTGGCTCGAGGAAGGCTTTCGCCGCGCGGGCACCGGCAAGAGCTTTCGCGACTTCGAGATCCAGGCGCGCGCCGAGGTGGCCATCACCGACGACGTGCGCGGCGCGCTCGTGCGCATGAAGCCGCGCGTGGCGCTCTACGTCGGCGGTATGGGCCACCGCGACAAGAACTTTCACAAGGAGATGATGATCCGGCGCGGCTTCGGCGACGCCGCCCAGCGCATCCAGGAGCTCTTCCTCGCCAAGCGCAAGGACGAGGCCACCGCCGCCGTGCCCGACGAGTTCTGCGACGAGATGTCGCTGGTGGGCCCGGTCGCGCGGATCCGCGAGCGCTACCGCGCGTGGGCCGAGTGCGGAATCACCGGGCTGACCCTCGTCACCGAGCAGCCCGAGGCGATGGAGCTGATGGCGAGCCTCGCTCGATGAAATCCTCGGCGCTGGGGAGGATGCCGCTCAGGGAGCGACGGCGGAAAACGTGAACGTTCGCGGGGCCGGGGTCTCGCCACGCTTGAGGGCGAGCACGATCGAGAACCCGGAGCCCGGCGCCAGACGTTCGAAGACCGCCGGCGAATTCCAAACACTTCCGGATCGTCCCGCTGGCGCATTGAAGCGCACTCCACCCGCGGGAAAGATGAACTCGTTGATGGTGGCGCCCGCCGCGACGCGCGACGAGAGCATCGGGGACGTGAGCTGATTCAGCTGAACGCCTCGGTGGATGGTCCGGTGCGTCCGGCCGGCCGGGTCAACGAACACGCACCGCTCCCAGTCGATGTCCAGGTCACCCCCCGACGTGTTGGTGACGATGACCGACAGGGCGTGGAGCCCGATGAGCCATTCCGCGGGAGCGAGCCCGGGGCCCTCGAGGCTCGTCTTGGTGTAGGCAAATCGCCAGCTGCCGACGTCGTCGGTCACGACGATGGCCCCCGATGCGCTATCCGTTACCGTCTCGGTCCCGTCTTGCCGCCCGCTCTCTCGCTTGAGCTCGAGGGCGCCTTGCCCCTGGGGCGAGGTGAGAACGAGTTTGTGGAGGATCCGAGGCGGACTGGGAGCGGGCTCCGCGACTGGCGGCGGCGGTGGGGTCGGCACGGCGCAGCCCGATAGCACAACGATCGCACACGCGAGCAGCAGACGGTTCATGGCTCCTCCAGGGATCGAGTGGGTGCGACCGTCCCCGATCACGGTGTGCACGCGACGACCGTCGGCATTGTAGACGAGATCCGAGCGAGCTCGAAAGCTATGCGATCTGGATCTCGGCCGGAACCTCCGGGTTCATCAATGATGCTCCTCCGTCTGCATAGATCACCTGTCCAGTAATCCAGCGCGCTTTGGGTGAGCAGAGGAGCGCGACGACATTTCCGATATCTTCAGGGGTCCCCAGCCGTCGCATCGGAGTCCACCCACGCGTGTGCCAGTTCCGGAGAAGTTGTTGCGCTTGCTCCGGCAACGTGTTCAGAACGCTGTCCTCGGTCCAACCGGGGCTCAGCGCATTCACGGTGATACCGCGCCTGGCCACGGCAACGGCGAAGTATCGGACGAGGGACTCCAGAGCCGCCTTGGCCGAACCCATGCCGACCCACGGCTGCAACCCGCCCGTGCGGCTGCCCTCGGCGTAGGTGATCGCGAAGATTCGACCGCCGTCACCCATGAGGGGAAGCGCTTCTCTGACCCCGACGAGAAAGGCCTTGGCCTGTGAATCAAAGGCCGTGTCCCATTGCTTCAGGGTGATGTCGAGCGGCCCCTGGAAGAACTCGGGCACCTCGGGCCGTGCGTTGCTGACGAACACGTCGAGTTTGCCGAACTCCGCTTTCAGCGTGCGGAACATCGAGGTGATCTGCGCCGGATTCGTGACGTCGGCCTGCACCAGGATCCCCTGTGCGCCACGCTTGCGGACCTGCTCGAGCGTCTCTCGAGCGGCCGACTCGTTTCGGTAATAGTGAATCGCGATCGTGACGCCGTCGTCGGCCAGCGCCAGCGCAATGCCTCTTCCGATGCCGCGTGAACTGCCGGTAATCAGTGCGTGTCTCACACCGTGCGCCATATGCGTACTCCTTGGTGGTGGGGCCCACTCCGAGTTCGGTCCACCGTGAGGTGGACCCGCGTTTCACGCGAGGACGGGACGGGTCGCGGCCGACGCCTCCCTTGCTGCGGACGGCCGACTATAGCGTGAGGATGAGGGCCGGACAAGATCGCACAGGCTGGCACCGCCATAGAACGCCCGGTCGCGGACGGGGGCATGGGGCTAAGATACGTGGCCATGCCTGGACCATTGAACGGAGTCCGCGTCGTCGATTGCACCACGGTCGTCCTCGGCCCCTGGGCCGCCCAGCAGCTCGGTGACCTCGGCGCCGAGGTCATCAAGGTCGAGCCGCCCGAGGGCGACACCACGCGTCAGCTCGGGCCCATGAAGAACCGCGACATGGGCGCGTTCTATCTCGGGGTGAATCGCAACAAACGCTCGATCGTGCTCGACCTCAAGCAGGAGTCGGCGCGGCGCGTGCTGTTGCGCCTGACCGAGCGCGCCGACGTGTTCCTCCACAACTACCGGCCACGGGCGGCAAAACGCCTCGGGCTCTCCTACGAGATGTTCCAGGCCGTCAATCCCGGCATCATCTACGTCGGCACCTACGGCTTCAGGGCCGCCGGCCCCTACGGCGAGAAGCCCGCGTACGACGACATCATCCAGGCCGCCTCGGGGATCGCGTCGCTGCAGTCCGCCCTCGTGGGCGAGCCGCGCTACGTGCCGACGATCGTCGCCGACAAGACCAGCTCGACGAGCGTGCTCACCGCGGTGCTCGCCGCGCTCTATCACAAGGCGCGCACCGGCGAGGGGCAGGAGGTCGAGGTGCCGATGTTCGAGAGCCTCGTGGCCTGGGTGATGGTGGAGCACCTCTACGGCGAGACGTTCGTGCCCGCCCAGGAGAGCATCGGCTACAAGCGCGTGCTCAATCGGTATCGCCGCCCCTTCAAGACCAAGGACGGCCACCTGGCCATCCTGCCCTACACCGATCAGAACTGGCGCGACTTCTTCGTCATCGCGAGCCGGCAGGATCTCCTGGACGATGCGCGCTTCAAGACGCTCGGCACGCGACTGCGCCACATCGACATCCTGTACGAGGAGCTGGGCAAGATCGCCACCACCCGCACGAACGCGGAATGGCTCGCCGACCTGGACGACAAGGGCATCCCGGCCATGGTCGTGAACTCGCTGGAGTCCCTGCTCCACGATCCCCAGCTCGAGGCGACCGGCTTCTGGCAGGTGGTGAATCACCCGAGCGAAGGGACGCTGCGTCTGCCCGGAATCCCTACCCGGTACGGCAAGACGCCGGGCGACATCAGGCGCCTTCCGCCTCGGCTCGGCGAGCACAGCATGGAGATCCTGAGAGAGATCGGCCTCGGGGCGTCGGAGATCGACGGCCTCCTCGCCTCGGGGGCGACGCGCGGGGAACGGGCGAACGGGACCGGAGATCAGGCATGAAGGTCACGAAGATCGAGCATCTGCACGCGGACGCCGGCCAGCGTAACTTCGATTTCCTGAAAATCAGCACCGACGAGGGCCTGATCGGCTGGAGCGAGTACAACGAATCGTTCGGCGGCCTCGGCGTGTCCGCCGTGATCGACGGCCTCGCGTCGCAGGTCATCGGCAAGGATCCGACGGCGTACGAGGCAATCGTCACCCTGCTCTACGCGGTCCGGCGGCAGGCCAGCGGCGGCGTCGTCCAGCAGGCGATCGGCGCCATCGAGAACGCGCTGCTCGACATCAAGGCGAAGGCGCTCGGCCTGCCCGTGTACGCCATGCTGGGCGGGCCGGTGCGCGAGCGCATCCGTCTCTACTGGTCGCACTGCGGCACGTATCGGCTCGCCTGGGCGGACTCGATGCAGATCCCGCCGCTGCGGACGCTCCAGGACGTGGTGAACGCCGGCAAGGAAGTACGCGAGCGCGGCTTCACCGCGCTCAAGACCAACGTGTTCGTCCTCGGCAAGGACGCGTACCTGCACTCGCCCGGCTTCGCGCGCCGGGGCAGCTTCCCCGAGCTGAACGCCGATCGCCACGTCCTGGGGGCGCTCCGGGAGGAGCTCGCCGCGTTTCGTCAGGGCGCCGGCGCGGACGTCGACATCCTCGTGGACCTGAACTTCAACTTCAAGACGGAGGGCTTCCTGAAGGTCGCGCAGACGATCGCGCCCTTCGACATCTTCTGGGTGGAGATCGACACGCGCGACGCGAAGGCGCTGCGCTACATCCGCGACCACGCCGGCATCCCCGTCGCCTCCTGCGAGTGCCTGTTCGGGCGCCGCGACTACCGGCCGTTCTTCGAGCAGGGCGCCGTGGACGTGGCGATCATCGACACGCCGTGGAACGGCGTCGCGGAATCGCTCAAGATCGCCGCGATGGCCGACGCCTACGAGATCAACGTCGCGCCCCACAACTTCTACGGCCACCTGGCCACGATGATGAACGCGCATTTCTGCGCCGTGGTCCCGAACCTCCGGATCATGGAAATCGATCTCGACACGGTGCCCTGGTACGACGAGCTGGTGACGGTGCCCCCCACGATTCGCGACGGCCATCTCCATCTGCCGACGAGGCCGGGATGGGGAACGGACGTCAACGAAGACGCCGTGCGGGCTCATCCGCCCCGCAAGCGGTGAGCTCTCGGTTGTTCGTCAACCGCTCTTTGGCTTCGGCTCCTGCGTCTGGCCCGCCGCTGGCGCCACCGGCCGGCGCTGGGGCATCGCGATGTTCCGCAGGCCGTCCATGTCGATCGCGGGCATATCGAGGCTGAGCGCGCGCGTCACGCCGTTGGCCAGCTCGTTGTAGCGGGCGAAGGAGCGGCGCAGCCGGGCGCGCCAGGCCTGCAGACCGCCGTTGGCGTGGAGCTCAAACGCGGACTCGCGGCCATCGAGGGCGGAGGCGACGTGGTCGGCCGCGAGCTGGAGCAGGGCCGCGCGCTGCAGCGCCGAGTACTCGCCACCGCCGAAAGATTCCTCGAGCCCGGCACCAACCTCCGGCGCGGCCAGGTCCTTGTCCGACGGCGCCACGACGAGCGAGGAACCCGGCACGATTCTCAAGATCTCGGCCATGCGCTGCCGTGCCTTCTGCATGGCGATGCTGCCCGCGGCCACGTGGGCGCGGCCCGGGACGCTGTACCCCTCCGCCGTGAAGTCCGGATCCAGCTCGGCGGCGGTCTGGCAGCTCCGGACGGTCTGGACGTCGATGACGAGGTCGATCAGGTGCTCGATCGTCGGCTCGTGATCCGCGAGGCCCATCGCGTGAGCGCAGGCGAGCGCGAGCCCGAGCGTGAACTCCGCTTTGGCCAGCCACGCGTAGAGCTGATGCCAGAAACACCACGACGCGATCGGATCGGGCGACGGCTCGGTGAGGAACACGCGGTCCCACGGGACGAGGACCTCGTCGAGCCACATCTGCCCGTCCAGCTCGTCGAAGCGGCTGCTGAGCGGCGCGAGAAACGGATTCGCGTGGCGCGCCGACACCTTGCGGCAGAGCACGGTGACGCCGGGCGCGTTCACCGGCACGACGAAGGTCGCGCGGTGGCCGTCGCGATCCACTCCGGAGTGGGCGCCGATGTAGACGTCCTCGGCATAGACCGGGCTCGTGTGCATCCCGACCTTGCCGCCCAGCACGAGACCGGCGCCCGTCTCCCGGACGACGCGAAGGGCGGCCCGCTCGCCCGGATCCTCGCGGAGCCGATAGCCGATGGTGGCCGCGCCCGCCGAGAACGTGAGGAAGCGGCCGGTGGCGGCGATCAGCTCGCGGTAACGGGCGGCGCTGGCGATCTGCTCCGACGAGACCTTCCGCTGCTGGACGACGTCGAGGATGCCCAGCGCGATGAGGTTGCCGTAGCCGGGCGTGTGGGTCATGTTGCCGGCGGTGAGGAAGATCGTCGCCGAGTAGCTCCGGCCCATCGCCCGGAGGTCGGCCGAGGTCTTCGGCAACGCGAAGGCCCACGGCGCCCGCACGCCATCGGCGTCGGGCGGCATCAGCAAGACGTCGCGCCACTCGGGATCGCGATGACGGTCGTACCACGCGACGTACTCGTCCACCATCGGGGACGTGGCGGGATGGACCGTCACGTCCTCGATGAGGCCCTCGCCCATGACCCAAATCCGCCGGCCGTCGCGCAGGGCGTCGCGATACTCGCTGCCGGTTCTCACGGCGCGTATCGTATCGCAATGTTAAAGTCGAGCGCGGTGCTGGATCTCTACACCGAGCTTCGCACTCTCGCGGCCGCCCTGAACGCGGCCGGCATACCGTACGGGCTGGCCGGCGGGCTTGCTGTCTCCCTTTACACGACGCCGCGCGCGACCGAAGACATCGACGTGTTAGTAGCCGCGGCTGATGTCGATCGCGTGGTTCACGTTGCTGCGCCGCTCGGCTTTCGCAAGAGCGGCCGGCGGATTCGACGCGCCAACGGTCGAATCGAGATCCAGCGTCTCGTCAAGATCGACGGGGCTGATCTGCTGCCGCTCGATCTCATGGTCATCGTCGATCCTGGGCTGAGGGACGCTGTCCAGGGGCGCACGGAAAAGGTCATCGAAGACCAGCGCCTCTCCGTCGTCAGCGTCGATGCCCTTGTCGTCCTCAAGCGACTGCGCAACTCCAATCGCGATCTGGGCGATCTCGATGCGCTTCGGGACGCCGGCCTCACTCGTGACTGACGCCGAAAGGATCTTGAAGAAGGTCGGCGCTCTACGGTCGCTGTGCGTGCGGCTTCCGCATCTGGAGACCCCGGCGGAGACGCTCCTGCTCAACCGCTTCGACGCGCTCGCATCGGGGCCTGATCGCCTCACGGAGAATGACCGGGACGCGGTGGTCGTGGGATGGCGACGAAGCTGGCGAACGGCCGAGACGGAGACCGTTCGCCGTATGGCGCCGCGTATGGACGGAAACATGGTCGCCCGCGACCGCTCTCTTGCCATGCTCTGGGTGGCGGCTACCGCGCCCGGCTGGGACACCGTCCAACACAGCATTTGGCGCTGCGCCACGTGCGAGGCCGATCCTCGGGTCGCCCTCGACGTTCGCCAGCAGACCGAATCACCGGCGCGGCCAGTCTCTCTCCTGATCGTGACGCTCGCACCGCCTTTCGTAACCGCGCGGCGACGCTCGCGGGCGGCGAGCGCCACCAGCAACCCCAGGGATGCGGTTCGCCGCTTCATCGAGGATGCGCTCGGCGCTCCCTGGACCGCGCTCGGCGACGCCGGCGTGTTCCTCCTGCATGCCGTGAAATGCGCCATCGTTCGAAACCACCATGGATCTCAGAATCCCCCGGCGCGCACCGTGGACCGCTGCGCGCCCCAACACCTGGCTTCCGAGCTGAACGTCATCAAGCCGTTTGTCGTCGTCACCATGGGCCTCATGGCTTACCGCGCGCTCGTACGGGCCCTCGAAACGTCCTCGAGCCCTCTGCATCCCCCGGCGCGGCTCCCGCTCACAGAACCGCCCGTGGTCGCGAGTACGGATGGTGTCCTGGTCGACCAGGCCAGCCACTCCTTCCGGCTTTTCGTGTCTCCGTTCATCCGGACGCCGCGCTTCAGGAGGGTCGCTGCTGCAATCCTGACGCGCGCCGCGAGCGCCGCCGGCATACGCAGTGACGCCTGACAGATCTCCGCGAGTTGCACAAGTCTCAGGGCGCGCGTAGCCTCGCGAGCGTGATCTCGCGGCGCCGTCCGTGGCCGCTCGCTCCGGGCGCCGGCATCGTGGCCACGCTGGCGCACGCGGCCATCGCGTGGGCCAACGGTGATCACGCCCACGGCCCGGACGCAGGTCCGCCGGTGCCGCTCGTCGTGTGGCTCGTCGGCATCGGCCTTGCGGTCGTCGTCGCCTTCGTCGTCGTCCGACAGGCTCGCCACGGCGGCGAGTATCTGCGCCGGATCCAGGGCTTCAGCCGGAACGCGCGCCTGCTCCTGATCCGGACGCCGTTCAGCGGGCTGTCAGTCAGCATCTGGAGACTGCTCTTCTACCTGTACCTGCTGGCGAAGGGCCACGACACGCTCTTCGTCGCTCAGCTCGCGTCGATCAACTGGATCGCCCACGGCCTCGCCGTCATTCCGGCCGGCATCCTGTCGGATCTCTTCGGCCGCCGCCGCATGTTCCTGGTCTCCTACTCCGGCAACATCCTGGGAACGGCCGCGCTGATCGTCGTCGGTGACCCGACGGCGTTGCTCCTGCTCGCGGCCGTTCAGGGACTGTTCGAGGGCGGCCACGCCATCGTCGGCCCGCCGTTCATGGTCGAGCAGAGCCGGCCCGACGAGCGCGTTCACCTCTTCAGCATCGGCGGATTCCTGACCGTCGGCGCGGCGAGCCTCGGCAATCTGCTCGCCGGCCTCCTGCCGCTGGTCCTGGGGCCGCTTCTCGGCCTCGGCGCCGAGCAGGCGGGAGCGCTGCGCGCGAGCCTCGTCGTCGTCCTGCCGATCATGCTGCTCTCCGCCATCCCGATCTACATGATCGACGAGCGCTGGCAGGCGATCGACATCAGGCGCTGGTGGAAGAGCCTCGAAAGCTACGGCACGATCGGTATGCTCGCGCTCACCGAGGGTGGTGCGGGGCTGGCCCTCGGGATGACGGCGCCCTTCTTCAACGTCTACTTCGCCCGCGAGCTCGGCGCCTCGACCGCCGCGATCGGCCTCATCTTCGGCGCCGGCTCGATCGTGACCGCGTTCGCCACGCTGCTCGCGCCGGTCGTCGTCCGACGGCTCGGCCGCGTGCGCACGGTGGCCTTCCTGAAGCTCCTCGGCGTGCCCTTTCTCGTCCTCATCGGGCTGGCGCCTGGCGTGGTGACGGCGGGAATCGTCTACGTCGCGGCCATCATCCTCATCGGCGGCGCGTTCCCGAGCAAGGGGCTGACCGACCCCGTCTACAGCCTCTTCTCCATGGAGATCGTGAAAGACCGTGAGCGGGGCACGACGAACGGCGTCATGCACGCGTTCAGCGAGTTCCCGATGGGCGTGGGCGCGTGGATCGCCGGGCCTTTCATGGCCGCCGGCAACTGGGCGATGCCCTACTGGCTGGCCGGCGCCGTCTACGCGCTGACGTTCGTCGCCTTCTATCTCTACTTCGCGCGCGTCGAGTCAGCCCGCGCCGTCGTCACGCAGTCGGTCTCGGCGTAACGCGCGATCACGCGCAGTAGAGCGGCGGCTTCCGCTCGTAGAACTTCGTCGCGGCTTCGAGCGTCGCGGCAATCCTCAGCAGCAGCGCTTCTTGCATGTCGTTGCCGACGATGTGGAGGCCGATCGGCAGCCCGCTCGGGCCGAACCCGCACGGCACGGACACCGCGGGGAATCCCGTGAAGCTCACGGGCACGGTGAACTGTCGCACCCGCTCCGAGCCTTCGGCGTCGACCGTGTGGAGCGGCGCCACCATCGGATGGGTCGGCGTCAGGAATGCATCGACCTGCCCGAAGACCTCTCGGATCTGCGCGATCTCCGCCGGCCGCTCGGCGATGGCCCTGTCGTACGTGGCTTTCGGAATTTGACTGCCGCGAGCCATGTTGGCCTGGACGACCGGGCCGAAGAGGCTCTTGTCCGCCTTGCGGTACTCGTCGCCCAGGATCTGGTTGAACTCGTAGAGAAGGATCGTGAGCGGATACGAGAAGTTGATCTTGTTTTCGAAGAGCGGGATGCGCACGGGCTTCACGTCGGCGCCGAGGCTCGCCAGCGTGTCGGCCGCGCCACGCACGGCGTCGGCCACTTCGGCGTCGACGTTGCGGTAGGTGAAGTTCTCGACGATCCCGAGGCGGACGCCCCGCACGCCACGATCGAGCCCGGCCGTGAAGTCTTCCCTGGGCGACCGGATCGAATACTTGTCGGTCGGATCGTAGCCGACCATGGCATTCAAGAGGGTCGCGGCGTCGGCGACGGTTCGCGCCAGCGGGCCGATCGTGTCGAAGCTGTACGCGCGTGGATAGACGCCGGCGACACTGACGCGCCCGTAGGTCGGCCGGACTCCCACGATGCCGCACCAGCCGGCCGGGCCACGGACCGAGATGCCGGTATCGCTTCCAATTCCCCCGAGGCACACTCCCGCGGCGACGGCCGCGCCGCTTCCGCTCGAGGAACCGCCGGGCCACCGCGCGACGTCCCAGGGATTGTGAGCGTTCCCGTAGTGCTTGTTGGCGCCGGCGACGCCGGCGGCCAGCTCGTTCATGTTGGCCTTGGCGAGCGTCACCGTGCCCGCTTCCTTCAGCAGACGCACGACCGTCGCGTCCTGCGCCGGCACGCGCGTGCTGAAGAACTGGGAGCCCATCGTGGTGAGGATGCCGGCGGTGTCGCAGTTGTCCTTGAAGACGATCGGGATGCCGTGAAGCGGCCCGCGATCCTTGCCGGCTCTGAGCTCCGCGTCGAGCGCTCTGGCGGTCGCCAGCGCCTGCTCTTCGGGCACGGTGATGAACGCATTCAGCTTGGGCTGAAGCTCGCGGATGCATCCGAGGTACGTGCGGGTCAACGCCTCGGACGTCAGGGAGCCGTTACGCAGCCGCTTGCCGGCGTCGGCGATCGTCGCCGGCAGCCGCGTCTCCGATCTGCCTGCCGTGGCGCAGCCAGCGAGAGTGGACGAAGCCCCGAGCGTCACCCCGGCGGCCGTCAGGGCCCCGAGCATTTCGCGGCGAGTCAGTCTCGTGGGTACTTGCATGCTCAGCGCGCCCGCTGCGTGGGATTGGCGCTCTCGAACGACCGATCCTCGGGCGCGGGCATCACGTGTCCGCACGCCTTGCAGGTCCGGTGCTCGACGGAGCCGTAGTACTCGCGATAGGCCGCGCTGACGGGATTCTCCGCGTAGTCGCGCACCTCGAACACCACCTCGTGAACCTTGGCGTGACAGCGCTCGCAAAACCAGAGGAACCGATCGCGCTCCCCCGGCCGCCGCTTGCGCTCGGTGATCAGCGCGAACGCGCCCGGTGGAAAGCGAGGCGAGTGCGGCACGCCGGGCGGGCAGTACATGTACTCCCCTTCCCTCAGCACGCGCACCTTCTCCTCGCCGTCCGGCGTGAGGTAGTGCAGTCGCATCTCCCCGCGGAGCTGCAGCATGGTCTCGGCCGACGGATTGACGTGGAACTCGCTCCGGTAGGCCCGGCCGTTGGCGACGAAGGCGAGTGACTCCTCCTCCTGCCACAGCACGGCCACCTGTCGACCCTCGTCCATCGTGGCGTTGAGATCGACGAATCGGCAGTCCTGCATGGCTCTCTCCTCCATCACGCGATGGCGCCCGAGCGCCGCAACGCCGCGATCTGCTCGGCCGTGTAGCCGACCGACGCGAGCACCTGGTCGGTGTGCTCACCGACGCGCGCCGGCGGCCGCTCGATCGACGGCCCGTCGTGGGCGAACTTGAACGCGGCCAGCGGCACCGTCACAGGCTTGTCGACGCCGGGGACTTTCTCGTGCCGGTGGAGGACGCCACGCGATTTCAGATGGGGGTCGGCCAGGGCCTCGCGCAGCTCACGCACGCGCGCGGCCGGCACGTGGCGTGACTGGAAGTATGCCTCCCACTCGTCGGCCGTCTTCTCCTTCATCTTCTCGGCGACGGCGGCCAGCTTCTCGGCGTGGCGCGCGTAGCGCTCCTCGAGGCTCGCGCGCTTGGCCTCGTCGGGATCGCCGATGGCCTCGTAGAAGCGGCGGTGCTGCCGCCCGTTGCTGGCCGCGAGCTGGATGAGGCCCTCCTTCGCCGGAAACGCGGACGTCGAGGCGAAGCGCATCGTGTTGCCCGCGCGCTTCGGATGATGACCCGAGTGCAGGAAGTCGGTGATGTGCGAGCCCTGCAAGATCATGGCGACGTCGAGCATCGCGAGGTCGATGTACTGGCCCTGGCCGGTGCGCATGCGCTGGAAGAGCGCGGCCGAGATGGCGAAGGCGCCCATCGTCCCCGTCGCGTAATCGACCATGGGCGCGCCGGCCTTGATCGGCCCGGTCGTCTCGGTCCCCGTCGAGGCCGTGATCCCGGAGGTCGCCTGGATCGCGTGGTCGTACGCCGTCTGCGTACCGCGTGGCCCACCCTGGCCGAAGGCGGTCATCGACGCATACACGAGCGTGGGATTGAGCCGGGCGAGGTCCTCGTAGCCCAGGCCCAGCGCCTTGAACGCGCCGGGCCGATAGTTCTCGACGAGCACGTCGGCCCAGTCGGCGACCAGGCGCTTGAGCGCGTCGCGGCCGCCGTCGGTCTTGAGGTCGAGCGCGATCGCGCGCTTGTTCGATCCCTGCGTGAGGAATCCCGTGCCCATCATGGCCTGGTTCAGCGTGTGGTCGGCGCCCGACTCCCGGCTCTGGTCAGGCTCGTTCGGGTCGTCCACCTTGATCACGTCGGCGCCGAGGACGGCGAGCTGGTACGCCGCGAATGGCCCGGCCAGGACGTGGGTGCAGTCGAGGATCTTGATCCCTTCGAACGGGCGCATGAAGTTCTCCTCTTGAATGTTCGTCGAGGGTAGCAGAAAGTGTGGGGCCGTGGACCTCCAGCTCCGAGACAAGGTGGCCGTGATCGGGGGCGCCAGCAAGGGCCTGGGACGGGCGTGTGCGGAAGTGCTGGCTCAAGAGGGCGTGAAGGTCACGCTCTGTAGCCGGTCGGCGAGCGATCTCGAGAAGGCAGCGAAGGAAATTCGCGACGCGACGGGCGCGGACGTCCTGGCGTTTCCGGGCGACCTCGATCGCCACGACACGGTCCGCGACCTGATCGCCGCGACGGTCGGCCGCTTCGGGCGCATCGACATCATGGTCAACAACTCCGGCGGCCCACCCCTGGCCCGCGCCCACGACGCCACGGAAGAGCAGTGGGCCATCGCCGTGCAACGCTCGCTGCTGTTCTTCGCGAGGATGTCGCGAGAGGCGTTACCTCACCTCAGACGGCAGGGCGGCGGGCGCATCATCAATATCCTCGCCAGCACGGTGTACCAGCCGATCCCTAACCTGGCGCTCTCCGGCGCCACCCGCATGGGCGTGGTCGCGTTCGCCAAGAGCCTGGCGGACGAGGTCGGGCGCGACGGCATCCTCGTCAACAACGTATGCCCGGGCTCGATCCTGAGCGAGCGCATGCTCTCGAACGTCACCGCGAGGGCCAAGGAGCTCGGTATCTCCGTCGAGAAGGCCTTGGCCCAGCGGGCGGCCGAGACCGCGGTGGGACGGCTCGGCGAGCCAGTCGAGCTGGCGAACCTCGTCGCGTTCCTGGCCTCGAGCAAATCGAGCTACATCACCGGCACCACGATCCTCGTCGACGGCGGCCTCGTGCGCTCCGTGCTCTGATGACCGTCGCCATCCGCCAGATCCATCCCGTGTTCACCGGCGAGGTGTCCGGCATCGACATCACCTCGCCGTTGACGCGCGACGAGGTGGCGGCGATCGAGGCCGGGATGGATCGCTACGCCGTGTGCGTGTTCCGCGACCAGAAGATCACCGACGAGCAGCAGATGGCGTTCAGCCTCAACTTCGGCGCCCTGGAGAACGCTCGCGGCGGCAACATCACGAAGCCGGAGGACCGCCGCCTGGCCGTCGGCATGAACGACGTCTCCAATCTCGCCCGCGACGGCCGGCCACTCGACCGCGACTCCCGCCAGCACCTGTTCAACCTCGGCAACCTGCTGTGGCACTCGGACAGCTCGTTCCGGCCGATCCCCGCCAAGTACTCGCTGCTCTCGGCGCGCGTGGTGAATCCGGTGGGCGGCAATACCGAGTTCGCCGACATGCGAGCGGCCTACGACGCGCTCGACGCGGACACGAAGGCGAAGATCGAGGACCTGATCTGCGAGCACTCGCTGATGTATTCCCGCGGCTCGCTCGGCATGGTGGACTTCACGGACGGGGAGCGGGCGATGTTCCGGCCCGTGCGCCAGCGGCTGGTCCGCACGCATCCCGTGACCGGCCGCAAATCACTGTACCTCTCGTCCCACGCCGGGGGCATCGTCGGCATGCCGATGCCGGAGGCGCGCATCCTGCTCCGCGACCTCAACGAGCACGCCACTCAGCCGAGGTTCGTCTACGCCCACGCGTGGCGGCCGTGGGACCTCGTCATCTGGGACAACCGCCAGGTGATGCACCGCGGCCGTCGCTACGATCAGCGCCAGCCGCGCGACATGCGGCGCACCACGATCGCGGGCGACGCTCCCACCACGGCCCAGGTCACGGCGTCGTAGTCGGCGCGCTCACCACCGCGCGACGACCCGGCGCGGCTCCCACCGCTCGCTCCGTCAGGTCTGCAGATCGCCCACCGCGGAGGCCAGCGCCTCGAGCTCGGCGCGCCAGGACGCGGGCGCGGCCACCGGGCGCACGACGAACTTGGAGAAGCCGACGGCGATGAAGCGCTCGATGGCCGCCCGCAGCGCGGGCAAGCCGACCGGCGTGAGCTCGAGCGAGCGCGGACGCCGCGCGGCCATCGTGCGTGCGGTGGCCGGGTCGATGGGCCTGGTCGCGTAGCCGATGCTCACACCGAAGTGCTCGGGGCTGATCGTGCGCCCGGCCTTGGCCGCCGCATCCTCGATGACGACGCGGCCGTGGGCCGCTTCCTCGGGCGTGCACAGCGACGGCAGCCAGCCGTCGGAGAGCCGGCCACAGCGCTCGAGCGCGGCGGGTACCGTTCCGCCGAGCCACACCTCGAGCGGTTGCTGCACCGGCACCGGCGAGAGCTTGACGTCGCGGAAGCTGCCGACGGCGCCGTCGTGGCTCACCGTCTCGCCCGCCCACAGACGGCGCAGCAGTGGCAGCGCCTCGTCGATGAACGCGCCGCGCTGCTTGGGTGGGACGCCGATCGCGTCGCGCTCCGGCTCGTACGTGAGCCCGGGCACCAGCGTCACCAGCAGTCGCCCCCGGCTGAGCACGTCGAGGCTCGCGAGCTGCTTCGCCAGCCGCACGACGTTGCGTCCGGGTAACAGCATGGTGGTCCCGAGCTTGAGCCGCGGATTGCTCGCGGCGGCCCACGAGAGCCCCACCACGGGATCCGGCACAGGGCCCGTCAGGACCTCCGAGAGCCAGAGCGAATCGAACCCGAGCTGATCGAGGCCGGCAACGAGCTCGGCCAGCGCCTCCGGCGATGAGGACGCGCCGCCGGCTCCCACTCCGATGCGGATCTTCATGTGCCATCCTCGTGCACGGTCGCGAGGACGGGCGGCAAGGCCGCCAGCGCCTCGCGAAGACACGCGCGAATCCGGGCGATGTTGGCGTCCGCCTTCTCGGGAATTTCCCCCCGTCGCACCTGGGCGATGAACTCGTCGACCGTGGTCGTCATCAACAGCGACGCGTTGATCTCGAGCTGGATCGCGTGGACGCGGCAGGTCCGGGGCTGACCGCACGTGGCCACGATGTTGCCGCCGGTGTAGCCGCTGACGTCCTTGTGCACCTCGAAGCCGTGGCCCGTGAAGACGCGGGCGACGGTCGCCGCGAGCTCCGGGGCGCACGTCGCATCGCGGCGCGTGCCGATGATCACCTGGTGGTCCTTCATCCGGCGCGGGCTCCCGGTGTGGCCATCGAGGAGCAGCGCGTAGCCGTAGGCCTGGCGCAGCTCGGCGAGCAGGCGCTCCAGGGCCGCGTAATAGGGATCGTAGAGCGTCTGCAGCCGCTCCTCGAGATCGGCGAGGACCAGCGGGCGGGCGAAGATCGGCGCCTCGCGCGTGGTGTGCGTGCGCACGACGCCGCGTCGGGAGCGCACCTCGCCGTCGTGGTGCTCGAAGTCGTCGCGGCGGCGATTGACGTCGACGAATATGCGCGAGAACGGCGTGGTCAGGACCGTGGCCCCGTGCTCGTGGAGGTCGGCGTACAGGTCGCCCACGAAGGTATCGGCGAACCCGTAGGCGAAGGTCTCGAACCAGGGCTCGCGATAGTCGTCGCGGGTGATGTGCGGCAGGGGCCGCGTGCCGTAGTGGGGCACGGACACCAGAATCGGCGTGCGCGTCCCCGGGGCCGGGTGCCTGACGATCGGAAACGACTCGCGATGCTCCTCGCGCACACGGCCATTCTATTAGGTTATCGTTGCCACCGTGGTCGTTCATCTGATCGACGGCACCTACGAGCTGTTCCGCTACTTCCTCTCGCCGGCGGCGGCCTTCGACCGGAACGCTCCCGAGGCTCTCCGCGCGGTGCGCGGTGTCGTCGGGTCGATCCTCGGCATGCTCGAGGGCGGCGTCACCCATCTGGGCGTGGCCACCGATCACGTCATCGAATCGTTTCGCAACGCGCTGTGGCCCGGCTACAAGACGGGCGAGGGCATCGATCCCGTGCTCTACGCCCAGTTCGAGCCGCTGGAGGACGCGTTGGGCGCGCTCGGCGTGGTGGTCTGGCCCATGGTCGAGTTCGAGGCCGACGACGCGCTCGCCTCCGCGGCCGCTCTGGCCGCCGCCGACCCGCGCGTCGAGCAGGTCGTCATCTGCACGCCGGACAAGGACCTGGCGCAGTGCGTGCGCGGTGACCGTGTCGTCCAGCTCGATCGCCGCGCGCGCGAGCTGAGGAACGAGCTGGGAGTCCAGCAGAAGTTCGGCGTCGGGCCCGCGTCGATTCCCGACTGGCTGGCGCTCGTCGGCGATAACGCCGACGGGTACCCCGGCCTGCCGGGCTGGGGCGCCCGGACCGCCGCCGCGGTGCTGGCCCGCTACCAGCACCTCGAGCAGATTCCGAAGCTCGCCCTCGAGTGGGACGTGCCCGTGCGCGGAGCGACACGCCTGGCCACGACGCTCGCCGGGCAACGTGAGCTCGCCCTGCGGTTTCGGCAACTCGCCATGCTGCGTACCGACGCGCCGGTCGGTGTGGCCGTCGACGGGCTGCGCTGGGCCGGGCCTCGCGCCGACTTCGCGGCGTGGTCAGAGCGACTCGGCACGCCGCAGCTTCACGAGCGCGCGACGGCGCTCGCGGTCGCGCGCGCCGCTACCTGAGCGCGGCCTCCGGCGTCCCGTCTTTCCACGGCAGCGCGACCTCGTAGGGATGGAGCAGGCAATCGTCGGGAAGACACTCGATCGGCGAGAAATCGCGGTGGGCGATGTACTCGGGCCGCTTGAAGCGCCGGATGTGGTTCGAGACCGCGCAGAGACTCAGGTACACGCTGACGCGGTTCCACGGCGACAGGTTCGACGTGGAGGCGTGGACCAGGCACGAGTGGAACATGATCATCGAGCCGACCGGCCCCTTGGGCGCCACCAGCCCGCCGCGGGCGACGAGCCGGGTGATCGTCTCGTGGTCGATCGTCCACAGCGGGTAGCTGGTCGTCGTGGTGTCGTGCCCGGCGTCGAGCACGCCGAGCTTGTGGCTGCCGGGGATGAACATCAGCGGGCCGTTGAACTCGTTCACCTCGTCCAGGAAGATCGCCACGTTCATCGCCCGCGCCCCGGGCATCTGGTCGTCGTTGAACCACGTGCCGAAGTCCTGGTGCCACTGCCACACGTCGCCGTCGAAGGCCATCTTGCCGTTGATCTTGAACTGGTGCATGTAGACCGGCTCGCCGAACACCTGGACGACCGGCTCGATCATCCGCGGATGGCGCGCGAGCCGCGCGAACGGCGCGCTGTACATGTGCGCGGCGAAGTTCGTCCGCACGGCGTCGCTGCCCTTCTCGCGGACGTTCTCGGGGCGGTGCTGGGCATAGATCCGTGGCACCTCGTCGGTCAGGACCTTGATCTCCGCAGGCGAGAACTGGCGGGGAAAGAACAGATACCCGTCCCGGTCGAACTGCTCGAGCTGGGCCGACGTGAGCGTCATCGCATCACCCTCCGCTCCTGCGAGTATACGGCCAGCCTCGCGCCGCTCGTCTTCAGCCGCCGGCATCAGCGCCGAGCGGCCGATGCGGCCGTCTCCCTTTTTCGACGCTTGTGAGTCTCAGAAGCGCCGTGGAACAATGGTCGCCGGGACGAATCGATGGGACAGTTCCGGGTCGATTTGATACTTCACCCCCGTAACGGCCGAGCAGCGCGAACCATGGAAGCGCTGGTCGATACAGGTGCCGCCTACACCATCGTGCCTCAGCCGGTGCTCGAGTCTCTGGGATGTGAGCCGCTCCGCAGTCAGCGGGTCGTGCTCGCCGACGGCCGGATCGAGGAATGGTCGGTGACACAGATGGACGTGGAATGCGAGGGCCGCCGCGCCACGACGCCGATCCTCATGGGCCCGGCCACCGCGCAGGCCCTGCTCGGTGCGACGACGCTTGAAGAACTCGGGCTCGGGATCGATCCGCTCAACCGCCGCCTCGTTCCGGTCGACCTTCACCTGGCCTGAGCGCCACCTAGCGCATCGCCGCCGCCTCGATGCGCCGTCCCCCGCGCATGAGCGAGGCGATCAGGGCCACCGTCATGACGGCGAGGCAGACGGCGTAGGTCGTGCTCATGGCGGCCACGAACGGCCCGGGGGCGTCGGCGCTCGGCGTCGCGTCCGGGATGCCGGAGTAGTGGCGGAACATCACGGTGAGCAGCGCGCCGCCCAGCGAGATGCCGAGCAGCGACCCCACGCCGAAGATCATCTGGACCAGGCCGGTGGCGAATCCTCGATACTCGCGGGGCACCGAGCCGATGATCGCCGTCTGGTTGGGCGTGTTGAAGAAGCCCTGGCCGATTCCCGTGCAGGCCAGCAGCAGCGCGGGCAGGCTCCAGTGCGAATCGACCTTCAGCACGACGCCGATCGCGAAGCCCACCATGATCACCGACAGCCCGATCGACGCGGGGATCATCGGCCCGATCCGGTCGGTGAGCAGTCCGGCGAGCGCGGCCAGGCTGATCGTCAACACCGGCGCGGAGAGGAACAGGAGCCCGATGAACGACGGCGAGTGGTGCAGCACGTCCTGGAGGTAGAAGGGCAGCAGGAACGTGAGCACGCTGCTGGTGATCGCGAAGACCAGCAGGCTCAGCACGCTGAAGACGAACATCCGGATCCTGAACAGCGCGAGGTTCACCACGGGATTGACGGCCCGTCGCTCGTGGACGAGGAAGCCGGCGAGCGTGAGGGCGAAGACGACGATCATCACGCCCGTCTGGCCCACGCCGATCGCCTCCGCGCTGCGCCGGTCGACGAGCAGCGTGAGGGCCATCGTCAGCACGACCAGCAGCGTCGCGCCGACGTAGTCGACGGCGGGCGGGCGCCCGCTCGGAGCCACGCGCCGGCGGCGCGCCCGCATCGCCGTCAAGACGATCCCCGCGACGCCGAAGGGAACGAGGAGGAAGAAGATCCAGCGCCAGTTCAGCAGGTCGATCACCAGCCCGCCGAGCGGCGGGCCGAGCAGCAGGCCGCCGTGGAACGACATCGTCATGAACCCGTTGGCCCGGCCCTCGGCGCCTTCCGGCATCGCCTCCATGGCCAGCACGCGCGCTGCGGAGGCGATCATCGCCGCGCCGATCCCCTGCACCAACCGGAAGACGATGAGCCAGCCCACGCTGGGCGCCACGCCGCAGAGGAACGAGGTGATCGTCATGATGACGAAGCCGGCGCCGTAGATCGGGTAGCGCCCGTGGATGTCGCCGAGCCGGCCGAAGACCACCGACAGACAAATCCCCGCGAGCTGGTAGGAGATCAGCGCCCACGACACGGACAGGATGTCGGCGTTCAGCGCCGCCGCGATCGTGGGCAGCGACACGATGAAGATCCGGGTGGCCACGCCGGAGATGAGCTGCCCCATCATCGCGTTGACGAGAAGCAGCACGTCGATGTGCTTGGCCATGCGTGGTGAGCACGCGCATTGTCGCACAGGGGCCGAAGGCGTCTACAATGGCCAGCGGCGATGGGCCCGGACCCCGTGCGATTCGACGAGACGCTCCACCAGCGCGCGCTCGCCAACGTCCGTGCCTTCGACCGGCGTTCCGCGGCGATCGACGGCCACCGGCCCGCCGCCGTCGCGGTGGTCCTGCTGCCCGACGACGCGGGGCGCGCGTGCTTTCTCCTCACCCGCCGGGCGGCCTCCCTGCGCACGCACACGAGCCAGTGGGCGCTGCCGGGCGGCCGCGTGAACCCCGGCGAGACCGCGCCGTGCGCGGCGCTGCGCGAGCTGCGCGAAGAAGTCGGGCTGGGACTGGGTGAGGACGCCGTGCTGGGCCTGCTCGACGACTATCGCAGCCGGTCCGGCTTCGTCATCACCCCGGTCGTCGTGTGGGCGGGCGCCGCCGTCGAGCTTCAACCGAATCCCGACGAGGTGGCGAGCCTGCACCTGGTGCCGCTCAGCGATCTGGAAGCTCCGGGCATCCCCACCCTCGTCAGCATCCCCGAGAGCGACCGGCCGGTGATCCAGCTCCCGCTGCTCTCGCGCTTGATTCACGCCCCGACGGCGGCGGTCATCTACCAGATGCGCGAGGTCGTCATGCACGGGCGACCCACGCGCGTCGACCACTTCGAGCAGCCCGTCTGGGCCTGGCAGTGAATCCTCTCTCTGGAGCGAACATGAGCATGCTTGCAGGCAAGACCGCATTGGTGACGGGAGCCGGCCGGGGCATCGGCCGGGGCATTGCGCTGGCGCTGGCGAAAGCGGGAGCCAAGGTCGTCGTCAACGACCTCGGCGTCAGCCTGAGTGGCGAGGGCACGGACAAGCAACCGGCCGCTCAGGTCGCCGACGAGATCGTGAAGGAGGGCGGCAGCGCGGCCGCCAACTTCGGCTCGGTGTCCGAGCCGGACGACGCGAGCGCGATGGTCCGCCAGGTCGTCGACACCTGGGGCCGGATCGACATCCTCGTGCACGTCGCCGGCATCCTCCGCGATCGGATGATCTTCAACATGACCGATACCGAATGGGACGCCGTGCTCGACGTCCACCTCAAGGGCGCGTTCAACACGAACCGGGCCGCGTCGGTCGCCATGCGCGAGCAGAAGACCGGGCGGATCGTGAACATGTCGTCGGTGTCGGCGCTGGGCGCGCCCGGCCAGCCCAACTACGCGGCCGCCAAGGCCGGCATCCTCGGGCTCACCTGGTCGACCGCCAACGCCATGGCCAAGTACGGCGTGACCGCGAACGCGATCTTGCCGAGCGGCGCGACACGCATGATCGACTCCACGCCCCGCGGGCGCGAGTTCTTCGAGCAGACGGGCAAGTGGCCGAGCGAGGCGGCGGCGGGCACCGAGCGCGATCCCGACAACGTCGCGCCGCTGGTCGTGTTCCTCGCCAGCGACGCCGCGGCCGGAGTCACCGGCCAGGCATTCCACTCGTTCGGCTACGGCTACACGCTGATGGCCCAGCCACAGGCCGTGCGCCGCCTGGAGGCCGACCGTCGCCTCACGCCCGAGGAGCTGGTCAAGCTGTTTCCGACCACGCTCGGCTCCGCGCTGCAGCCGCCTCCGGGCACCAACTTCGGCAAGACACTCGGCACGCGGCCGGAGGCCGAGTGGAACGACCTCGGCGGTGGCGTCCGCTTCTGGCAGTCGGCGCGGGAGGAGCGGTGACCACCGTCCTCCTGGTCTGCCACGCCAATACGTGCCGCAGCGTGATGGCCCACGTGCTCCTGGAGCGCATGCTGGCCGAGCGCAACGGCCATCACCAGATCCGGGTGCGCTCCGGTGGTGTCGCGATGTACGCGCGTGACGGCATGATCGCGTCGCTCGACGCCCGCATCGTCTTGAGGGAGCACGGCATCCGCCTCGGCGAGTACGAGTTCACCTCGACCAACCTGCGGCAGCACCGCGAGATCATCGCCGAGGCCGACCTGATCCTCACCATGACCGCCGACCAGAAGCGCATCCTGGATGGATTCGCGGAGGCGCGCGGCCGCCCGATCTTCACGCTCAAGGAATTCGCCGGGACACCGGGAGACATCCACGATCCCGTCGGCCAGGGCGAGGATCGTTACCGGGCGTGCCGCGACGAGATCAAAGGCTGCCTCGAGCAATCGCTCGATCGTCTGATGAGCTTCAAGTGAGCAGGGCCGAGAGCGCCTGATACGCACGCTTCGCGCGCTCGACGGGCGAGAGATCCGCGAGCGCGCGGCACGGCGCCTCCACCGCCAGCGGCGCGGTGGCGGGCAACGCCGCCACCAGGTCCCTCAGCGGCAACGCGCCCTCACCGGGAAGGAGCCGACCCGTGCGCGCCTCGCGGATGAGCGCGGGCGTGTCGCCGGGCCCCGGCATGTCTGAAGACGCGTCGCAGATCTGTGCATAGCGCACGAGCGACGGATCGACCTGCGCGATGTGCGCCGGAATTCCGCCGGAGCGGCTGAAGTGCAAGGCGTCGATGAGGACCGACGCGTTCGGCCGCTTCGAGCGGGCCACGACCTGGGCGGCGTGGGCGAGCGTCCGGACCCCCGTGTAGATCGCGAACTCGAGACAGACGTGAAGGCCGTACGCGGCCGCGCGGTCACAGAGCTCGCAGAACCGCTCGATCGTCCGCGCTTCGTCGGGCTCGGCGCTCATGACGAGCACGTTGCGCGCGCCGAGCCGGGCCGAGACCTCGAGGAAACCCTCCGGGATGCCGACCGGCTGCTCGGGCTCGAAGCGCAAGAATTCCGTGTCGAGCACGGACACTCCGGTATCCGCCAACCGGCGCAACGTCTCCCGGAGCAGCGGGCCCTCGTGCAGGATGTCGTACGGAGGAACGCCCACGCTCGGCGTGGCGGTGAGCCGGATCCCGATGGTCCGGAATCCCGCGGCCGCGGCCGCCGCGACGAGCTCGGGTGGCGTCGTGTCCAGCACGGTCAGGTGAGCCAGGGAGATCTGCCGCCGGGTCATTCTTCGACGAGACTATCACCGACTATTGCGGATGCGTGAAGCTGCACACTATGATCCCACCACGGTGCTGCTCGGGCTCAAGATTCCACTGCCGATCCTCCTGAGGGCCGACTGGCCAAACGGACGAAGGAGCGATGCCATGAAGCCAAAACACGTGGTGTACCTCGGGATGGTTGCGATCGCGATCGCCCTGGTGTGGGCCGGCTCCGTCGTCACGCTAGGCGCCCAGCAAGCCGGGAGCGGCGCGGTCGCCATCGACGCCGACGACATCGGCGGCGTGGTGACGAGTCCGAATGGACCGGAGGCCGGAGTCTGGGTGATCGCGGAGACCACGGACCTTCCCACCAAGTTCGCCAAGATGGTCGTCACCGATGACCAGGGGCGCTACGTCATCCCCGACCTCCCGAAGGCGAGATATCGGGTATGGGTGCGCGGTTACGGGTTGGTGGATTCGCCGAAGATCGACAGCCAGCCCGGGAAGCAGCTCAATCTCCGCGCGGTCACGGCGCCGGACGCCGCCACGGCGGCGAAATACTATCCCGCGATCTACTGGTACACGATGATGAAGATTCCGCCGGCGCAGGATTTCGGCGGCACGACGGATATCCCCAAGGACGTCACTCAGGAACTCTGGCGCCGCCGGATGAACAACACCGACTGCATCGGCTGCCATCAGCTCGGTCAGGAATCGACGCGCACGATCCCGGCCGCGTTCGGCCAATTCAAGTCCGGGGCGGAAGCGTGGGGGCGCCGCGTCGCCTCCGGTCAGACGGGCGAATTGATGATGAACCGGCTCGCCGTGCAACTCGGCGGCGTGCCGTTCAAGTATTTCGGCGACTGGACCGATCGCGTGGCCAAGGGCGAGTTGCCCAAGCACAAGCCGCCGCGACCGCAGGGTGTCGAGCGCAACATCGTCATCACCTCGTGGGAGTGGAGTACCGACAAGCACTATCTGCACGACCTGGTCTCCTCGGATCGGCGCTACCCGACCGTCAACGCCTACGGCGCGCTCTATGGGTCGCCCGAGTACGCGACCGACAACATGGCGATCCTGGATCCCAAGACGAACAAGGTGACGTTCTTCAAGATGCCGGTCGCGGATCCGAGTGCCCCCGAATCGTTCGGGCCTCCCTTCCATGCCTCGGCCGCCGCGAAGCCGATGCTGCCCTCGGCGTACTGGGGCGAGGAGAAGATCTGGAGCCAGCGGGCCAACAACCACAACGGCATGTTCGACAAGAAGGGCCGGGTGTGGTTCGCCGCGGCCGTGCGCGGCATCGAGAATCCGGCCTTCTGCAAGAAAGGCTCGGAGCATCCCTCGGCCAAGGTGTTCCCGCTCGACCGCTCGGGACGCCAGGTGTCGATGCTCGATCCGAAGACGATGAAGTACAGCTTCATCGACACCTGTTTCGGCACCCACCACCCCCAGTTCGCCTATGACGCTGACGACACGCTGTGGCTGTCAGGCAGCGGCCCGGTTGCCGGCTGGGTCAACACCAAGGTGTGGGACGAGACCGGCGACGCCGCCAAGGCGCAGGGTTGGGCACCGTGGGTGCTCGACACCAACGGTAACGGCAAGGTCGACGAATGGACCGAGCCGGACAAGCCGGCCGAGGCGGGCAAGGACGTGCGCATCGCTGGTTCCGGTCCCTATGCCGTGATGCCGCATCCGACCGATGGCTCGGTCTGGTACACCTTCAACGTGTTCGTCGGTCGCCCCGGCTTCGTGCGCTTCGACCCCAAGACCAAGCTCTCGGAGTTCTACGCCGTTCCGAAGGAAGGCCTCGGGGTGCGCGGCGGCGACATCGACAAGGACGGCGTCCTGTGGGGCTCGGGCTCCAACGGCTCGCTGATCAGCTTCGACCGGCGCAAGTGCAAGGCGCCGCTCAACGGCCCGCAGGCGACCGGCGATCACTGCCCCGAAGGCTTCGCGTTCCACAAGTACCCTGGCCCGGGCTTCGACGGCTTCGAGAACACCAGCGCCGAGGCCAGCTATTACACCTGGGTCGATCACCACAACACGGCCGGCCTGGGCGACAACGTGCCGATCTCGACCGCGAACCTCCAGGACGGCTTCGTGGCCTTCAAGGACGGGAAGATGATCCTGATGCGCGTGCCCTACCCGATGGGCTTCTACGCCAAGGGTC
>Ga0209376_1001249_pt1 | contig 26137 bp, 24 predicted proteins | sample GraSoiAngelo_134_FD_185891 | JGI IMG/M metagenome (GOLD analysis project Ga0209376, IMG submission 185891) | Grasslands soil microbial communities from the Angelo Coastal Reserve, California, USA - 14_0929_05_30cm (SPAdes) (version 2) | ecosystem: Environmental > Terrestrial > Soil > Grasslands ... | reverse complement strand
AGCAGGTCGCCGACCCGCTCCGCCACGGCGATGAGATGGCCTTCAGCGAACAGGGCCACCCTTTCCCCTGCCCCCTGCCCCGCCGGCACCGGACGCCCGTGCACCGCCGCCACGCGACCGGCGTCGTCGAGGTCCCGCCGCGGCAGGTCGGCGACGAGCGCCGCCTCGTCCACCAGCCCCTCGACCGTCACCGCCTCGGGCGCCACGGCCTGCTCGACGCGGAACGGGCCCACGCGGGTCCGCTGCAGCATCGCGAGGTGGGCACCGCACCCGAGGGCATCACCGACGTCGCGGGCCAGGCTGCGCAGGTACGTGCCGCCGCTCACAACGGCGCGGAATCGGGCATCCGGCGGCTCGAACGCGACCAGCTCCAGCTCGCGGAATTCCACTTCGCGCTCCGGCAGCTCCACGGGTTCGCCACGGCGGGCGCGCCGGTAGGCGCGCTCCCCCTGCACCTTCACCGCCGAGTGATCCGGCGGCCGCTGCCGCACGATGCCGCGAAACCGCCCCAGCGCCGCCGCCACGGCGTCGCGGTCGAGGGATCGCCAGACGTCCGACGTCTCCACCACGGCGCCGGTGGGGTCGTCGGTCGCGGTGCGCGCACCGAGCCGGATCACGCCCTCGTAGGCCTTGTCCCAGCCGGCGGCGTAGGGCGCCAAGCGCGTCGCGCGCCCCACGACCACCAGCAGCAGGCCAGCGGCGAACGGGTCGAGCGTCCCCAGGTGCCCCACGCGCCTGGTGCCGAGGGCGCGCCGCACGAGATCCACGACATCGTGCGAGGTCGGGCCCGCCGGCTTCGCGACCAGGGCCACGCCGCCGGTCAGGCGTCGGGCTCCTTCAGCTCCTTCAGGACCCGGTCGATCTGCTGCGCGTGCTCGAGCCCGCGGTCGAGCTGGAACCGCAGCTCCGGCGTGGTGCGCAGCGTCAGCTGCCGGGCCAGCTGGGCGCGAAGGAACCCGGCGGCGCTGGCCAGCCCCTCGAGCGAACGCGCCTTTTCCTCTTCGCTGCCCATGACGCTCACGCGCACGGCCGCGTGGGAGAGATCCGCGGACACCTCCACCCCGGTGACCGTCACGAAGCCGATGCGCGGGTCGCGCACGTCGCCCGTGAGGAACGCCGCCACCGTCTGGCGGATCAGCTCGCCGACGCGCTCGGGCCGGAAACTCGTGCGTCGCATGTCAGAAATAATTGGTCGCAGTGTCGAGGATGCGGGCGCCGTTGGCTCCCTCCACGAGACGGTCCGCCGAGCGCAGGACCTCCTCGGCGTGGCGCCGGTCCGTGGTCACGATGCACGCGGACAGCTCGGCGCGCTGCCACAGATCCTGGTGATCGGTCTCGGCCGCCGAGACGTTGAAGCGCTGGTGCAGCCGGTCCTTGAGGCTGCGCAGGATCTGCCGCTTGTCTTTCAGGGACTGGCAGCCGTCCAGATGCAGCTCCCACGTGATGAGGCCGACGACCACCGGTCACGCCCCCTTGGCGCCGCTCCCCGTCTCGAGCGAGCGCGCGACCTCCTCGATGCGATACGCCTCGATCAGGTCTCCGACCTTGACGTCGTTGAAGTTCTCGATGCCGATGCCGCACTCGAAGCCCTCCCGCACCTCGCGGGCGTCGTCCTTGAACCGCTTGAGCGAAGCGATCGTCCCCTCGTACACCTCGACGCCGTCGCGGATGATGCGGACGCGGGCCGTCCGCGGGATCACGCCGCTGCGCACGTAGCACCCCGCGATCGTGCCCACCTTCGCGATCTTGAACGTCTGCCGGATCTCGGCCTCGCCCAGGACCACTTCCTTCTTTTCGGGGGCGAGCAGGCCGGCCATCGCGGACCGCACCTCCTCGACCGCCTCGTAGATGATCCGGTAGGTGCGGATCTCGACGTGCTCGCGGTCGGCGGAGGCGCGCGCGTTGGAATCGGGCCGGACGTGGAACCCGATGATGATCGCGCCCGAGGCCTTGGCCAGCAGGACGTCCGAGTCGGTGATCGCGCCCACGCCGCGGTGCACGACCTCGACCTTGACCTCGCTCGTGGAGAGCTGCGCCAGCGCGTCGGCCAGCGCCTCGGCCGGGCCGCCCTGGTCCGCCTTGATGATGAGCCGCAGCACGGCGACGCCGCCTTCGACGCGCTCGGCCATGAAGTCTTCGAGCGTCTTGGCGCGCCCGCTGCGCCGCAGCGTCGCCTCGCGCTCGAGCCGCTGGCGCTTCTGGGCGATGTCGCGGGCCTCGTTGGTGTCGGCCATGCCCAGGAACGAATCGCCAGCCTCGGGGACGCCCTCGAAGCCGAGCACCTGGACCGGCGCGGACGGCGGCGCCGCGTCGACGGGCTTGCCGCGCTCGTCGTACATCGCGCGCACGCGACCATAGAACCGGCCGCAAATGAACGCGTCGCCGACGTGCAGGGTGCCGGTGCGCACGAGGATCGTGGCCACCGCCCCCTTGCCCGGGTCGAGCGTCGCTTCCAGCACGGTCCCCTGCGCGCGGCGCGCCGGGTTCGCCTTCAGGTCGAGCAGCTCCGCCTGCAGGAGGATCTGGTCGAGCAGCTCTTCGACGTTGGTGCCTTTCTTGGCCGAGATCGCCGTCGACAGCGTGGTGCCGCCGAACTCCTCCAGCACGACGCCGTGGGCGAGCAGGTCCTGTTTGACCTTCTGCGGGTTGGCGCTGGGGAGATCGATCTTGTTGATCGCGACGACGAGCGGCACGCCCGCGTTCTTGGCGTGCGAGATCGCTTCGATCGTCTGCGGCATGATCGCGTCATCCGCCGCGACGACCAGCACGACGATGTCGGTCACCTGGGCCCCGCGCGCCCGCATCGCGGTGAACGCCTCGTGGCCCGGGGTGTCGAGGAACGTGATCGCCCGCCCGTCCTTGCGGGTCACCTGGTACGCGCCGATGTGCTGGGTGATGCCCCCGGCCTCGCCCGCCGCGACGTCGGTCTTGCGCACGTAGTCGAGGAGCGACGTCTTGCCGTGGTCCACGTGGCCCATCACGGTGACGACGGGCGGCCGCGGCTGCAGGTCCTCGGCCTTGTCCGTCTCGGCCGGCGGCTCGGCGACGGCGTAGTCCTGCTCGCGCACCGCCTGGAAGCCGAACGCCGACGCGATCAGCTCGATCATGTCGAAGTCGAGCCGCTGGTTGATGGTCACCATCTGGCCCAGCTCCTTGAACGCGAACGTCACGAGCTGAGTGGGGGGGACCTTGAGGATGTTGGCAAGCTCGCTGACGGTGATGAACTCCGTCACGCGCACGCGCGTCTTCTCCCGTTCCTGCTCCTCACGGCGCCGCTCTTCCTGCACCTCCCGGAACGTCGGGCCTTCCTCGCGGCGGGTGCCCGACTTGCGGGCGGGCGCGCCCTTCATGGAGGTGAGCGTGCGGGAGATGTTCTGGGCGATGACCTCCTGGTCGACCGCCTTCTTGCCTTTCTTGCGCTTCTTGTCGCGGCGCCGCTCCTCGAGCGGAATGGCGCCCGGGGCCGCCGACGCGACGGGCCGCGGTGGCACGTTGCCGGTCGGCGCGGCGCTCGCCACCGGACGCGGGCGCACGGGGGTCGGGATCACGGGCCGCGGGGCCGCGGACAGCAGAGGACTCGACGGCGCCGACGCGTGCACCGGCTCGGCAGCGCTTTCCGCGAACGGCGATTCGACCGGCGCCGCCGGGGCGAGGTCCTTGAACAGCGCCGCCGCCCGCTCCTCCAGGCTCGGCGCCGCCTTTTCCTCTTCTTTGACGCGCTCGGCCTCGAGCACCTGCTGCGCCTTGAGATCGGCCTCCGCCGCGAGACGGGCCGCTTCGGCCTGCGCCTCAGCTTCCGCCGCCGCCACTTCGGCCGCGGTGCGCCGCCGCCGCTTGGGCCGCGCCTCTTCGACCACTGGGACGACCTCCACCTTCACCGCCCGGCGCCGCTTCGTCGTGGGGGCCGCCGGCTCCTTGAGGCGCCGCTTCTCGCGCTCCCAGCGCGCGCGCATCAGCGACACCTGCTCCTCCTTGAGGGGGGTCAGGTGGCTGCGCACGAAGATGTCGAGCTCCTTGAGCATGCCCATGAGCTGCTCGCTGGAGATCCCGAACTCCGCCGCCAAATCATGAATCCGCGTCGTGCCCACTTACTCCTCCGAATGCCGTCATCAATCCGCGCGCGAGCGATGCATCGCTGACGCCCACCGCCTGCACCGGGGGACTCCCCAGCGCGGCGCCCAACCGATCCGCGGCCGGCCCTACCAGCACCGGCACCCCCCGCGCCACCGCCAGCCGCTCGACCTTCTCCCGCGTGCGCTTCCCCGCGTCGGCCGCCAACACCACACAGGCGAGCCCGTCCGCCTGGAGTCGAGCGCGCACGCCCGCGACGCCCACGATCACCGTCCCGGCCCGCCGCCCGAGCCCCAACAGCCCCAGGCGACGGTCCGGCGCCGTCACTCGGCGTCCGCCGGCGGCGCGGGCGGCGGGGGCGGCGGCTCCGCCGGGATCTCGGCAGAGGGCTCGGGGGAGGGTTCAGGCGACGGCTCCGGCGCCACGGCTGCAGCCGCCGCGGGCGGTGCCTCCTCGCCCCCCTCGTCCACCAGCTCGTTCAAGAACGCCATCAGCCGGTCGGCGAGCTCGGGGGTCATCCCCGCCATCGCGGCGACCTCCTCGCGCTCCAGGTCGAGGATGTCCTGGAGCGTCTTCTTGCCGTTGCGCTCCAACACGGCGACGAGCTCGGTGGGCAGCCCCTTGAGCTCGGTCAGGGCGACCTTCACCGCTTTCTCCTCTTCGGGCGGGAGCGGCGCGAACAACGGGCCCTCGCCGCCGCGCTCCAGCCACTCGCGGCTGGAGTAGAGGTCGATCTTCCAGCCGGTGAGCTCCGAGGCGAGGCGCACGTTTTGCCCGTTGCGCCCGATGGCGAGCGACAACTGGTCCTCGTCCACGATCGCCTGGATGGTGCGCGTGTCGGGGTCGGAGAAGACGCGCGCCACGCGCGCCGGGGCGAGCGACAGCTTCGCGAACCGCTCCGGGTCGGGCGACCAGGGGACGATGTCGATGCGCTCGCCCCCCAGCTCGTTCACGACCGCCTGCACGCGGGAGCCCTTGAGCCCGACGCACGCGCCCACGGGATCGATCGCGTCGTCGCGGCTCGCGACGGCGATCTTGGTGCGGCTCCCCGCCTCGCGCGCCGTGGCGCGGATCTCCACGATGGCCTGCTGGATCTCCGGCACCTCGAGCTTGAACAGCGCCTTGACGAACAGCGGGTCGCCGCGCGACAGGATGAGGCGCGGGCCCTTGGGCGTCTCCTCGATGCGCTTCAGGACCGCCCGGATCGTGTCGCCCTGGTGGAAGTGCTCGCGGTGGTTCTGCTCGCGGTAGGGGATGATCGCCTCCGCCTCGCGGAACTTCTGCAGCATGACGACGATCTTGCCCCGCTCGATCTGCTGCACCTCGCCCATGAGCAAGTCGCCGACCTTGTCGGCGAACTCCTCGCGGATGCGGGTGCGCTCGCCTTCGCGCACGCGCTGGATGATGCGCTGCTTCGCGGCCTGCACCGCGGTGCGCCCGAACTCCGCGAACGGCACCTCTTCTTCCAGCACGTCGCCGATCTGGAACTCGGGATCCTCGAAGCGCGCCTCCTCGAGGGCGATCTGCGTCCCGGGATCTTCGACGTTCTCGACCACCGTCTTGAGCACGACGATGCGGATCGTCCCCTTCATCTCGTCCACCGCGATCTCGGCGCGGACGTTGGGGCCGTAGCGCTTGAGGAGGGCGGCGTGCAGGCCGTCCTTGAGCAAGTCGATCAGCTCGGCGCGATCGAGCTGCTTGTCAGCTCGCGGATCGCGGAAACAACTTCAGTGGCGTTGGCCATAAGAAACAGGTTCTCGGTTGTCAGTTGTCGGTTGTCGGTTGTCGGTCCTACTCCGCGGCCAGCCGGGCGTCGCGTACCGCCGCCAGCGGCAGCGTTCGCTCCGCGCCCCCCTCGGGCTGGAGGACCACCGTCGCCTCGTCGGGCACGGCCAGGATGCGGGCCCGCACCCGGCCCAACCCCTCGAGCCGGACCGTGATGGTCCGGCCCACGAAGCGCACCCAGTGGCGATGCCACTTGAGCGGCCGCTCCAGCCCGGGGCTGGACACCTCGAGCAGGTAGCGGGGCCCGAGGGGGCCCCCTTGGTCCAGCCAGGCCTCCAAGGCCCGGCTCGCCCGGGCGCAATCGTCGACGGTCACCGGCCGCGGCGGGTCACTGGGCGGCCATTCGATGCGCACTTGGACCAGCGGCCGCTGCGAGGTACCGCCGATGCGGAGGTCGGCCAGCTCCAGCCCCAGCGCTTCCAGCTGGGAACGGAACGCTTCCTCGAGGCTTTCAGTGAGCATGCAAAAAAAAGCGCGGGCCTGACTTCGCCCGCTGCAACGGCGGAATGTATCCGGCGCTGCGGCGATGTCAAGCGATGGGGGCACCCAGGTAGGCGCATTGCCGGCCGTCGCCGCCACGCGAGGCCCGGTGCGAAAAGAAGCGCTCGTGATCGTGGGCGGTACACCACGGCGACACGCTCACCGCCTCGATGCCCAGCGCCCGCGCCTGACCGACCAGCAGCCCGCGCAGATCCACGCGTACCGGTCCCGACGTCGCCGCCCCGGTGAGCGCGCCCGCGACTTCAGAACCTACTTCATAGCAGCCACCGCAAATACCTACACCACAGTGCATTACAATATCGGCTGACTTGACGATCGCCTGCCGTCGCAGCACGCCGACGCCGCGCTCCAGGATGCCGGCGGCGGTACCGCGCCACCCGGCGTGGAGCAGCGCGACGGCGCCCTTCTGGGGTGCGGCCAGATAGATGGGGATGCAGTCCGCGACCGTCACCGTGAGCAGCAACCCGGGCCGCGCCGTCGCATGGCCGTCGATGCCCTCGAGCAGCAGCCAGCCGTCGGCCGGCGTGTCGTGCCAACGCACCTCGGTGCCATGGACCTGGTGGCTCAGGACGGCGGCGGGGAACGACCCCTGCAGGGCGGCGCGGAAGGCGCGCCAGCGCGTCATCACCTGCCCCACGCTCTCGGCGCTCCACAGACCGAGGCTGAACCCGTGACCGCGCGTCGTGACGCCGGCGACGAGCCCGAAGCGCTCCGCCCACTCCCGCAGCTCCAGCCGGGGCACGCTCGCGTCCGCGACCGGCGTCTCCGCGACAGTGCGCGGAGGGGGGGTCTCAGCGTCGAGACGGCTTAGCCTCTGTATCGATTCGCTCAATCTGGGCTCCCAGGGCCCGCAGCCGCTCGTCGATGCGCTCGTAGCCGCGCTCGATCTGGCCGATGTTGTGGATCGTGGACTCGCCCTGCGACGCGAGCGCCGCCAGCAGCATCGCCATGCCCGCCCGAATGTCCGGGCTCTCGACCACGCCGCCGCGCAGCGGCGCCGGCCCGGCGATCACCGCGCGATGCGGGTCGCACAGCACGATGCGGGCGCCCATCCCAATCAACTTGTCCACGAAGAACAGGCGCGATTCGAACAGCTTCTCGAACACGAGCAGCAGGCCCTCGCATTGCGTCGCCACGACGATGGCGATGGACATGAGGTCGGCGGGAAACGCCGGCCACGGCCCGTCCTCGAGCTTGGGGATGTGGCCGCCCAAGTCGGGGCGCACGCGGCGCTCCTGGTCGGCGTCGACGATGAGCCGGGTGCCGTCGAGCCGCGGACGCACACCGACGCGGTCGAAGGCGAGGAGGGTGGCGCGCAGGTCGTCGCCGCGCACGCCGTCGATCGTCACCGCGCCGTTGGTGACGGCCGCCAAGCCGATGAAGGAGCCCACCTCAATGTGGTCGGGGCCGATGGCGAACGGCGCCGCCGGCGCCGCGAGCGGGCGCCCGCCCTGCACCGTCAGCGCGTTGGATCCGATGCCGTCGATGTGAGCGCCGCAGGCGACGAGAAAGCGCGCGAGGTCCTGGACATGCGGCTCCGAGGCTGCGTTGCGCAGCACCGTCGTGCCCCGGGCCGCGACGGACGCCATGAGTGCGTTCTCCGTCCCCGTGACGCTCGGTTCGTCGAGGAAGATATCCGCGCCGGTGAGCGCGCTCGCCTCCAGCCGGTAGCTGTCCCCGACCGCGACTTCCGCGCCCAGGCGCTCGAGGGCGAGAAAGTGCGTGTCCACCCGGCGTCGCCCGATGACGTCGCCGCCGGGCGGCGGCAGCTGCACCCGGCCGAAGCGCGCGAGCATCGGACCCGCGAGCAGGATCGACGCGCGGATGCGCGCGCATAGCTGTGGATCCAGCTCGCGCGGAGTGGCGGGCCGCGCGTCGACGGTGACGGCGTTGGGACCGGACCATTCCACCACGGCGCCGAGGTGCGTGAGCAACCCCAGCATCGTCTCGACGTCGCGGATGCGGGGAACATTCTCGAGACGGCACGGACCGTCGGCGATCAGCGTCGCGGCGAGAATGGGAAGGGCGGCGTTCTTGTTGCCGGCGGGCCGTATCGTCCCCTGGAGCGGGCGCCCGCCGGAGACGCAGAACGTCGATGCCATGGGATCCGTGAAGCTACGGCGCGGCTTGCGCCGGCGTCAAGCACTCGCGAACGTTCGCGCGTGAATCCCGTTGCCGCGCTGGCGCTGCTCGCGATCGCCGGACTCGCCGCCACGCGCTTGTCCTGGCTGCGGCGGGCGCCGCCGCACGGCGTCGACGCGGTTCTGGCGACGGGGGTACCGCTCGTCCTCCTCGGACTCGTGCTGGGTCCGGGGATCGGGATGCTGGACCGGCCCGCCCTCCGTGCGCTCGCGCCTCTGACCGCGGTCGGCTGGCTCGGTGCCACGCTCGGCGCGCGCTTCGAATGGCGGCTCACCACGCGCATCCCGCGCGCGACGTGGCTGCTCTGCGGCGCGCAGGCCGTCGCCGGACTCCTCGCCGTCGGCACCGGCGCCTGGCTGTTGTCGCGCGCCGTTCCCGCGCTCCGCGCCGCCTGGGTCCCGACGCTCCCGGCCGTGCTCACGCTGGGCGCCGTCGCTATGGTGTCCGGGCCCACAGCCGTCGCGCTGGCCGCGCGGGTGGCCGGTGTCGCCCGTCATACATCCCGTGCCCTCTCGCTGGCCGCCGCGCTCGACACGACGCTGGGCGTCCTCGTGTTCACCCTGGCCTTGGCGCTCCACCATCCCGGCGCCCAAGGTCGCCCGGCAGTCGGCCCTGCCGCCTGGCTCGCGCTGACCCTGGGGAGCGGGGTGCTCGCGGGCATCGTGTTTCTGAGCCTCACCCGCCTGCGCCCGGCAGCGGGGGATGTGGGGTTCGCGTTGCTGGGCACGGTCTTCTTTGGCGTCGGGGCGGCCTACGCCGCAGGGTCGAGCCCGGTGTTGGCGTGTGCGATCGCGGCGTCCGTGATCGTGAACCTCGCTCCGCGCCGGCGCGCTGTTCGGGCCCACCTCGAGGCCTGGGAGTCCGCCGCCACCGCCGCGCTCTTCATTATCATCGGGACGCTGCTCACCCTGCCCACCGTGTGGATCCTCCCGGCGGCGCTCGCGCTCGCGGCGCTCCGGGTGGGCGTGCGGTGGGTTGTCGTGCGCTACGGGCGATCGGCGCTCGGGGCACTGCGGCTGCCGGCGGGGGTTGGGATCGCGACCGCGCCCCAGGGCGGCCTCGCGCTGGCGATCGCCGCCAGTTTCTTCCTCATCGATCCCGGATCCGGAGCGTTGCTCACCACCGTGGTCGTGGGGGTGCTGTTCGCCCAGCTGGCGGCACCCCCGCTCCTGGCCAGGACGCTGCGCGCGCCGGCGTTGACAGCCCCGCGGCCGGCGGCGGAGCTTAGCTGATGGTTCCAACGTGGGCGGCGGTGGTCACGGCGATCAGCCTGGCGATCATCGCGCTCGCCGCCATCGTGGTCGCCGTGTCGTCGCTGGGGGCGGCGCTCGGTATGCGCGCGTTCCTGCAGGCGCTGCGCCAGCTCGCCGGGCCCGCGGTGGACGACGCGCGCCAGCTGGTCGCGACGATCCGTCACGAAGCCGAGGCCCTGGCGGGCACCTCGCGCGAATTGCGCCAGCGCGTGCTGCACGCCGCGGACGCGGCCGAAGCCCGGCTGGTCGAGGTCGGGGCCATGTTCGACGTGCTCCGGGAGGAGGCTGAGGACACGGCGTTGGACGTGGTCGCGACCGTGCGCAACGTGCGCCGCGGCCTCACCATCTGGCGCTGGGGGCGCAAGGCGCTCAAGCGCGTCCGCGGGCGGGGACGGAAGGCGAAGTGAAGCACTGGCTCACCGCGACGGCCATCGCCGTCCTCGCCCTCGCCCTCTTCCCCGGCGTTGCCCACGCGTGGACGCCCGGCACGCACATCTATCTCGGCGAGTCGGTGCTGGCGAACCTGCACCAGCTGCCGGCGCAGATCACCGACTACCTGCGCGCCTTTCCGTTCGACTTCCTCTACGGCAACATCGCCGCGGACACCTCGATCGCGAAGAAGTACGCGCCGGTGGGCCGGCACTGCCACGCGTGGCACGTGGGCCAGGAAATCTTCGACCTCGCCCACACCGACGCGCTGCGCGCCTTCGGCCTCGGCTACCTCTCGCACCTCGCCGCCGACACCGTGGCCCACAATTTCTTCGTGCCGCGGCAGCTGGTCCTCACGTCGACGACCGCGGCCCTGGGGCACTCGTATTGGGAGAGCCGCTTCGAGACCCACCTCGGCGACGCGTACGCGCGCGAGGCCCGCGACCTGATCCTCCAGGATCACGGGCGCAGCGACGCCCACCTCGACGAGATCCTCAGCCCCACCCTGTTCAGCGTGCGCACCAGCCGGCGGCTGTTCCGCGGCATGGTGCACCTGACCGAGAGCCAAAGCTGGCAATGGGCGTTCCAGCTGATCGCCGAAAACAGCCGCTGGGACCTGCCCGACGCGGACGTCGAGCGGCACATGGCCGTGGCCTTCGAGTACGTGATGGAATCCCTGGGCGTCGGCGGTGGCGCGGGTGACGCGGCGGCGCGGCGCCTCGATCCCGCCGGTGCCCAGGCGCTGGGGCTGGCCAAGCGGATGCGGCGGGAAGCGCTGCACGAGGGCGGGCGCCGCGACCCGCAGCGGGTCGCCCAAGCCGCCGAGGAGCACTTCGGGCTGCCGAGCCCCGCGCTCAGCTATTGGCGGGCGTCGCAGGCGCAGCGCCCGTGGCGGTCAGGCAGTTAGTCGGTCCTCCAAGGCGCGCTGAGCCAGCTTGGGATCGGCTTTGCCGCGTGACGTCTTCATCACCTGCCCCAGGAAGAAGTTCAGGAGCTTCGCCTCGCCGTTCTTGTAGCGGGTGACCTCGGCGGGGTGCGCCTCGAGCACCTCGGCGACCCACTGGCCGATCACGCCCGTGTCGCCCACCTGGATCAGGCCGAGCGCCTCGGCTACCGTGCGCGGCTCCCCGCCGCGCGTCGCCAGCTCGACGAACACCTTTTTGGCCGCCTGGTTGTTCACCGTGCCGCCCTTCACCATGGCGATCAGCTCGGCGAGCCGTCCGGCCGGCACGCGCAGCTGGTCCTGATGGTCCTTGGCGTCCGCCAGCACCTCGGTCATCACCCAGTTGGCGGCGAGCTTGGGTTCCGCCCCGGCGTGAACCACGCTCTCGTAGTAATCGGCGACGCCGCGCGCAGCCGTGAGGACGGCGGCGTCCTGCTGGCTCAGCGCGTACTGCGCGACGAAGCGCTCCCGTTTCGCGGCGGGCAGCTCGGGCAGCGTCGCGCGTTGCTCGGCAATGAAGTCGGGGCGCACCACCAGCGGCGGCAAATCGGGGTCCGGGAAGTACCGGTAGTCGTGGCTCTCTTCCTTCGTTCGTTGCGGGCGCACGGTGTTGGTCTTGCTGTCGAACAGCATCGTCTGCTGCACCACGGCGCCGCCGCCCTCAAGTACGGCGATGTGCCGATCGCGCTCCACGCTGAGCGCCTTCTCCACGAACGCGAAGGAGTTGATGTTCTTCACCTCGGTCTTGACGCCGAGCGCTGTCTCGCCCGGGCGCCGCACCGACAGGTTCGCGTCGACACGGAGGCTGCCCTTCTCCATGTCGCAGTCGGAGACGCCGGCGTACTCGAGCACCTGCTTGAGGGTGAGCAGGTACGCTCGCGCTTCGACGGGCGAGCGCACATCGGCGCCCGTCACGATCTCGACCAGCGGGACGCCGGAGCGGTTCAAGTCGACGGCCGTAGCCTTGGGGAACCGGTCGTGCAGCGATTTCCCCGCGTCCTCCTCGACATGCAGCCGGCCGATGGTCACCGTGACCACGCCGCGATCGGGGGAGAGGAACGAGAGCGACCCTGCGGTGGCGAGCGGCTGCTCGAACTGGCTGATCTGGTAACCCTTGGGGAGATCGGGATAGAAATAGTTCTTGCGGGCGAACACGCTGCGCTCGTGCACCTCGCACCCCAGCGCCAGCGCCGCGCGCACCGCGAGCCGGACGGCCGCTTCGTTCGGCACCGGGAGTGCTCCCGGAAGCCCCAGACACACCGGGCAGACCTGCGTGTTGGGCGGCGCGCCGAACGCGGTCGAGCACCCGCAGAACATCTTCGAGACCGTGCGCAGCTGGACGTGGGTCTCGAGTCCGATCACCGTCTCCCACGCCGGCGTCGGGGCCATCAGGCCTCCTCCACCGCCGGCACCGCCCGCTCCAACGCATAGGCCGCTTCGAGCATTTCGTCCTCGAGGAACGTCTGCCCGATGAACTGGCCCCCCACCGGCAGGCCTTTCACCCGCCCGATCGGCACCGACATCGCCGGCAGGCCGACGAGGTTCGCCGTGCACACGAAAATGTCGGACAGGTACATCTGCACCGGGTCGGCGAGCTTCTCGCCCGCCTTGAAGGCGGTGGTCGGCGTGGTCGGCGTGAAGACCAGGTCCACGCCACGGTCGAAGACGTTCCGAAAGTCCTGGGCGAGCAGCGCTCGCACCTGCTGCGCCTTACGGTAGTAAGCGTCGTAGTAGCCCGAGGAGAGCACGTAGGTCCCGATGAGGATGCGCCGCCGCACTTCGGCCCCGAATCCCTGCCCCCGCGTCGATCGGTACAGGGCGGCGACGTCGGGCGCGCCGTCGAAGCGCGGGCCGTAACGCACCCCGTCGTAGCGGGCCAGGTTCGACGACGCTTCCGCGGGGGCGACGATGTAATAGGTCGGGACGGCATACGGCGTGTGCGGCAGCGATACCTCGCGGACCGCGGCGCCCAGCTCCTTGAGAACCCGGATCGCCCGCTCGCACGCCCGGCGCACCCCCGGATCCAGGTCCGGCGGGAAGTACTCCTTGGGAATCCCGATCACGAAACCGTCGAGGTTCTCCGGCACGGTGGGGAGGCGCAGCGGGTCGCGCCCCTCGCACGTCGCGTCCTTGGGATCCCGGCCGCTGATGACCGACAGGACGCGGGCCGCGTCGTGCACGCTGCGGCCGAAGACGCCGATCTGGTCGAGCGAGCTGCCGAAGGCGACGAGGCCGTAGCGGCTCACGCGTCCGTACGTCGGCTTGATCCCGACGATCCCGCAGAACGAGGCGGGCTGGCGCACCGACCCACCCGTCTCGGAGCCGAGGGCGGCCGGCACGGCCCCGGCCGCCACGAGAGCGGCCGAGCCTCCGGAGGACCCGCCGGGGACGCGGGTCTTCTCGGTCGGGTGGATGGTGCGGCCGTACGCCGAGTGCTCGGTGGAGGATCCCATGCCGAACTCGTCGCAGTTGGTCTTGCCGGCGACGAGCGCCCCCGCCGCCTTCAGCTTCGCGACGGCGGTCGCGTCGAACGGGGACCGGTAGCCCTCGAGGATCTTGGACCCGCAGCTCGTCTCGAATTCGAGCGTGCAGATGTTGTCCTTGATCGCGACCGGCATGCCGTAGAGGACGCCTCCGGGGTGCACGGTCTGCGCCTGCTGGACGAGCGACTTGCGCAGCTCTTTGATCGGCGTGAGCAGCGCGTTGAGGCGCTTGGCTTTGGCGATGCGGTCGGCGGCGGCGCGCGCGCTTTGGACGGCGTCAGTCGCCTCGGTCACGCCGCCCCTCCGTCGTCGAACGCCTCGAGGCGCGGGACCACGAAGAAGCCGTCACGGAAGGCGGGGGCCAGCTGTTTCGGCCCGAACGCGAGCGGCCAGGGCTTCACTTCGTCGGCGCGCAGCGCGATGGCGTCGGGGCCGGCGACGTACGGCCGGGCCGTCTCGCCGGTCGGCAGCCGGTTGAGCTGGGCGACGTAGTCCAGGATCCGCGACATCTGCTCGACGAGGGTGGGGAGCGCCTCCTCGACGACGTCGAGCTCCGCGAGGCGCGCGATGTGCAGCACTTCTTCCCGGCTGATACTCATGCACTCTCCCAATCGCGCTCGAGGCCGGCATATGCCGCGAGCAGGTTTTTCGTTCCGACATCCGGGTCGTCGAAGTCGACGGTCACCTTGAGGTTCCGGCCTGCGCCCGACACGGTGCGGACGATGCCCGCGCCGAATTTGCGGTGCCGCACCCGCTCGCCGGCGACATAGCGCGGCGCGTCCTGCGTCCGCTCGGCCTCCGAGTCGTCGGTGTCGAGGAACTCGGTGACGACCCGTCGCGCGGGCGCCGTCCGCGCCGTCCGTTGCCACGCCGGCGTCGTGGTCCGCTCGTGCACCGCGTGAAACGGCACCGCTTCGAGGAACCGCGAGGGCTGCGACAACTCCAACCGCCCGTAGCGGTACCGCGTGCGGGCCCATGAGAGATACAATCTTTCGCGCGCGCGCGTGAGACCCACGTAGCACAGTCGCCGCTCCTCCTCGAGCCCGCCCGGCTCCCCCGCCGTGCGGGCGAGCGGGAACAGTCCCTCCTCGAGTCCCGCGAGCGCGACGACGGGCCACTCGAGCCCCTTGGCCATGTGCGCCGTGAGCAGTGTGACGCCGCGCGGGTCGCCGACCGCTTCGTCCGTCGGGCCGAGCAGCGAGGCCTGCGTGAGGTAGCGCTCGATCAACGAGCCATCGCCCTCCTCGCCTGCCTGAGCCACCTCCGCCCACCCCGCCGCCCCGGCGACGAGCTCGCGCACGTTGTCCAGCCGCTCGGCGCCCTCCACGCCCTCCTCCGCCAGGTACTGGTCGTAGCCCGTGACCGCGATGATCGTCTCCAGGGCGGTGGCGGGATCGACCGCGCTCACGGACTCGCGGAGCCGGTCGATCAGGGCCGCGAACTCCCGGAACGCGTCCCGGAGGTTGGGCCGCAGGCCGTCCACGCGATCCGCCGCGCGCGCGACCTCGAGCAGCGGCCTGCGCCACCGGGTGGCCGCCTGGCCGAGGAGGTGGAGCGAAGCGTCGCCCAGGCCGCGGCGCGGGACGTTTACGATGCGGGAGCAGGCGCCATCGTCGGCCGGGTTGGCGACCAGTCGCAGGTACGCGAGCAAATCCTTGACTTCCCGCCGCTCGTAGAAGCTCACCGCCCCGATGAGCCGGTACGGGATGCCGCGAAACCGGAACGCCTCTTCGAGCGGGCGCGACTGGGCGTTGGTGCGGTACAGCACCGCCATGCCTTCGTACGGCAGGTCGTGGTCGGCCGCGAGCCGCGCGAACTCGCCCGCGAGCCATTCCGCCTCGTCGCGCTCGTCGGCCGCCGCGCACACCACCGCCGGGTCGCCGCCTTTGCGCTCGGTGAACAGGGTCTTGCCCAGGCGCGCCACGTTCTCGGCGATCACCGCGTTGGCGACGTCGAGCACGATCTGGGTAGAGCGATAGTTCTGCTCCAGCTTGACCACGATGCTTTCGGGAAAGTCCTCCCGGAAGGCGAGCATGTGCCGCACGTCCGCGCCGCGCCACCCGTAGATCGCCTGGTCGTCGTCGCCCACGACGCAGAGGTTGCGGTGCCGCGCGGCGAGCCGCTGGACGATCTGGTACTGCGCGGCGTTCACGTCCTGAAATTCGTCCACCAGCACGTGATCGAAGCGTTGCTGCCACCACGCCAACCGCTCGGGGTGCGCCGCGAACAGCGTCAGCGGGTGCAGCAGCAGGTCGTCGAAGTCCATGGCGTTGGCCTGCCGCAGGATCCGACCGAGCTCCTGGTAGCAGTCGGCCGCGACCTTCGCGAGCGCCGAGTCGGCGTCTCGGGTGAAGACCTCGGGCGAGATCATCCGGTTCTTGGCTGCCGAGATGAGGGAATGCAGCGCCCGCGGCGGGTACGTCTTGGCGGAGAGGTCCCGCTGCTCCAGCATGCGGCCCAGCAGCTGTTCGGAGTCCTCCGAGTCGTAAATCGAATAGCTGGGGCTGAAGCCGAGCAGCGGAGCTTCGCGGCGCAGCAGGCGTGCCGCGAGCGAATGGAAGGTGCCGATCCACGGCCCGCGCGGGTCGGCCCCGAGCAGGGTCGCGACGCGCCCGCGCATCTCTTCCGCGGCCTTGTTGGTAAAGGTGACGGCGAAGATGCGGTCGGCGCGCACGCCGCGGGCCAGGATCAGGTGGGCGATGCGCGCCGTCAACACGCGCGTCTTCCCCGACCCGGCGCCCGCCAGCACCAGCAGCGGCCCGCCGCGGTGCTCAACCGCGGCCCGTTGGGCGTCGTTGAGCGCGAGGGTCATGCCGAGGTCGCCGGAAACTCCATCACGAAGGTCGTCCCCGGCCCCGCGCCGTGGTAGAGGAGCCGGCCGCCGTGCTGCTGCTCGACGATGCGCCGCGCCAGCGCGAGCCCCATCCCCCACCCCCCCGGCTTGGTGCTGACGCCCGGCTCGAACAGCTGGGCCCGCACCGCCGCCGCGATCCCCGGCCCGTCGTCGCGCACGGAGACGCGAGCCGCGGCGCGATCGCTCCCCGCTTCCACGCGGACCTCCACTCGGCCCCCCCGCCCGCTCAAGGCATCGACCGCATTCTTGACCAGCGCCTCCAGCGCCCATTCTACCAACACCGGGTCGCCCGCGACGGTAGGACCCGGCCCCGCGGCCTGGAGCGTCAAGGTGACCGGGTTCGCGAGCGTGGGCAGCCGTTGCTGGAAATAGCGCACGACCCGCTCGGCCACGGCCCCCAACGCCACCGGCTCGGGCCGCGGGGGGCGGCCGATGCGCTCGAAGCGCTTGGCCACGCGCTCCAGCCGCTCGACGTCGGCCCCCAGGTGGTCGGCGAGCTCACCGATCGGCACGCCAGGGTTCTCTCGCAGATAGGCGATCCAGCCGGTGAGGCTCATCAGCGGCGTGCCGAGCTGGTGCGCGGACTCACGCGCCATCGCCACCCACAGCCGGTCGCGGGCCGCGGCCACACGGGAGCGGACCGCCCACACGACCAGCGCGACGAGGCACAGCAAGACGCCGCCCTGGAGCGCGGCGAGGCGGCCGAGCCGCCGCGCGATGGGGACCGACCCGTAGTGAATGGTGCCGACGCCCGGCTGGACGATCGGCTCATTGACCGCATCGAGTCGCGCCACGAAGCGGCGCACCACGGCCGTATCGGTCGCGACGGCGGGGGGGACGTTGTCGAGGGCGGCGACGCGACCGGCGGCGTCGGTGACGACGATGGGAATGCCCAACGCGCGAATCTGCGCGGCAAGCTCCAGCAGCGCGTCCGTCCCGGCGTCCGGGCGGGGGTCGGAGAGACCCCCGAAGACGTAACCGAAGAGGCGGCTCATATCCCGCGCGTCCTGCCTGAGGTGCCGCGCCACCCCCCACGCATAGCCCACGGACAGCGCGCCGAACACCAGTGCGAGCCCGATCAGGGCGCTCGGGCCCGCGCGGCGGAGCGCTTCCTTAACTGGCACCGGCGGGCGTGAGGCGGTCCGTGCCCAGATACGGGACGAGGGCGGGCGGCACACTGACCGAGCCGTCCGGCTGCTGCCGCGTCTCGAGCAACGCCGCGATGGTGCGCGGCAGCGCGACCCCCGACGCGTTCAGCGTATGCACGAACTCCGGTTTCGCCCCCGGCGCTGGCCGGAAGCGGATGTTGGCGCGGCGCGCCTGATAGTCGGTGTACACGCTGGCGCTGGAGACCTCGAGCCAAGCGCCGACCGCCGGCGCCCAGACTTCGAGGTCGTACTGCTTGGCGTTGGCGAATCCGAGCTCGCCCGCGGGGATCAACACGACGCGGTACGGGAGCTCCAGGCGGCGCAGGACCTCTTCGGCGTGCCCCACGAGCTTCTCGTGCTCGGCTCCCGACTCCTGCGGGCGACAGAATCGTACCAGCTCGACTTTGTCGAACTGGTGCACGCGCAGCAGACCCCGCGTGTCCTTGCCCGCGGCGCCGGCCTCCCGCCGGAAGCAGGGCGTATACGCGACGAAAGCGCGCGGCAGGCTCGCGCCGTCGAGCATCTCATCGCGCAGCAGGTTGGTCAGCGGCACTTCGGCCGTCGGGACGAGAAACAGGTCGTCCGGCTCCGTGCGGTAGGCGTCTTCCTCGAACTTGGGGAGCTGCCCTGTCCCTTGCATGATCTCGCGGCGCACCAGGAACGGCGGCGCGCACTCGACGTATCCGTGCTCCCGAGTGTGGAGGTCGAGCATGAAGCCGAGGAGCCCGCGGACCAGCCGCGCGCCGGCGCCGACGAACACGGGGAACCCGGAGCCGGAGAGCTTCGCGCCGCGCTTCAAGTCGAGAATCCCCAGCCGCTCGGCGATCTCCCAGTGCGGCGTGCCTCCCGCCGGCGCGGGCGTTCCCCACGTGCGGACGACCGGCGCGGCGGACGCGTCACCCGTGGGAACGTCCGCGAGCGGGAGGTTGGGCACGAACAGCGCCTTCGCTTCGAGCACGGTCTCGATATTGCGGAGCTCGGCCTCGAGGGTTGCGATCTGCAGACCGTGGCGGCGGCGCTGCTCGGCGATCTCGGCGGGGAGTTTACCGTGTTGCTTGACGAGCTGGGCGTCGGCCTTGGCGTACTCGTTGCGTTGGGCCTTGAGGCCGTCGAGCTGCGTCGCGAGCACGCGACGGCGTCCGTCGAGCTCCTGTAACTCCGCCAGGAGGTCGAGGATGCCCGGGTCGCTGCGGCGCGCGAGCGCGGCCCGCACCTGGTCAGGCGCCGAGCGCAGCTGCTTCAGGTCGATCACCGGACTACCGCTTGGGAATGCCGGGCTCGAGCCCGCGGTACCCGCAGTTCTGGTCGACGAGAATGTTGTAGTCAATCCGGCGCGCGACCGTATCGACGCGCAGCACCTGCAACTTGGCGTACAAGTAGACCGTGCCGACCACACACGAAGAAATGGGCCGCGAGCGTAGCACCGCGGTCGCGCCGCTGTCCACCGCGACAGCCGTGCTGTCCTGGTAGCCCGTCGTCGGGGCGACGGTGATCGAATCGAAGGGTTTGGCAGGGAGCAGGATCCCCGATGCTTTTCCCAACCCCAGCGCGCCGGTGGGCAACAGCACGGCCTCGCCGGAGGGCGTGATGTTGAACGCGAAGTCGAACCCGGTCGTCTGGTCGGTGCGCACCGCCACGCGCCCGGAGATGCTGTACGCCGACGGCGTGGTGAGTGGTGTGCCGTCCAACGCCCACAACGAAACCGAGTCCACCACGTTGTTGTATCGGGCCGCGGGCAGCCCCAGCGAGTTGTCGCCGCAAGCGGCGATCGCGGCGAGGGCGGCGACGACGAACACGACGAGCAAACGGGGGGCGCGCATGCGTGCGGGGGAAGATACTGGGCGGCGTCCAAGTGGGTCAACCCACGGTCAATGCTTGACTTCCACCCACCCCGACTCTACGTTGGCGCCACTATGGCGACCATCCGTGACGTGGTCGAGGCGCTGAGCCGGCGCAGCGGCGTCGAGGCGGTGGTGGTCGTGGGCCGCGACGGCCTGCCCATCGATGCCCGCGCGGCGAACGGCCTGGATCCCGAAAGCGTCGCCGCGCTGCTCCCCTCCGTGATCAACGCCATGGCCCAGCTTGGTGAAGCCGCGGCCCGCGGCGAATTCGGCACGGGCGTGCTCGAATTCGGCCGCGGGCTGGCGGTGGTCGCCGTCCTCAATGCCGACGCCCTGCTCATCGTGCTGGTGCAGCCCGCGACGAACGTCGGTGGGCTGCTGTTCGATCTTCGCCGGCACCGGTCGGCGATCGCCGGCCTGCTCTGAGCCGGAGGCCGCCGGTGGCCCGACGGCTTCTTTTAGTGGACGACGAACCATACGTCGGCCTGGTCCTCCAACCCCGGTTAGAGGCGGTCGGGTTCGACGTGATCCTCGCCCGCACGCTCGCCGACGCTCGTGCAGCGCTTTCGGACTCCCTCCCCGACGCCTTGCTGCTCGACCTCCACCTCCCCGACGGCTCGGGCGTAGACCTGCTGCGCGAGCTGCGTCGGCAGGCGGCCGGAGCCGCGCTGCCCGTCGTCGTGCTCACGGCCGAGGGCGAAGACCGCGTGCTCGCCGAGCTGCGGCGGCTCGGGGCCGCCGTCCTCACCAAGCCGTTCAGCCCGAGCAAGCTCACCGCCCAGCTCGCCGAGATGCTCGGCGACTCGGACGCGGCGGAGACGGCGCCGTGAGCGTGTGGGCAGCGATTCTTGCGGGCGGGTCGGGCACGCGGTTCTGGCCGCTGTCCACACCGGAGCGCCCCAAGCAGCTGCTGCCGCTGGCCGGCGACCGGCCGCTGCTCGCGCAAGCGGTGGCGCGTCTCCGGGGCTTGGTCCCTCCCGAGCGCATTCTCATCCTGACCGGCCCGTTCCTGGTGGATCAGGTCGCCGCCCTCGTGCCCGAGGTGCCCCGCGCCAACGTGTTCGCCGAACCGCGCGCGGCGTCCACCGCCCCCGCGCTGGTGTGGGCCGCCCATCGCATCGGCAAGGCGGATCCGGGCGCGCAGATGGTGTCGCTGCACGCGGACTGGGCGATCGAAGACGACCACGCCTTCCGGGCCGCGGCGACGCAGGCGTTGGGGGTCGCCCGCGAGCACGACGTGCTGGTGACCGTGGGCGTGAAGCCGACGCGCAACGAGACGGGGTACGGATACATCGTGCCCGGCAAACCGCTGGGGAGCGCTCGCGCCGTGCGGCGCTTCGTCGAGAAGCCGACGGCCGGCCGCGCGGCCCTGCTGCGGCGGCGCGGCGCGCTGTGGAACACGGGCCTGTTCGCCTGGGGGGTGCCGCGGTTCCTCGGCGAGGCCGGCGCGTACGCGCAGGAGCTCAAACGGGCGTGGCCCGCGCTCGCGGCCGGAGACGCGGCCGGGTTTTTCGCCGCGGCGAAGGCCGTCGCGGTAGATGTGGCCGTCCTGGAGCGCAGCCCGCGCCTGGCGGTCGTAGTCGGTGCGTTCGCCTGGGACGACATCGGGTCGTGGGACGCGCTACGGCGCGTGCGGCGGCCCGATCCCCGCGGCAACGTCGTGATCGGCAACGTGACGCTAGGCGACGACGTGGAGGACTGTGTCATCTGGGCGGAGGGCGAGCACTTTGCGGTGACGGGCGTCAAGGCCATGGTCGTGGTGCGCGCCAACGGCCATACCCTCGTCATGCCGACGGGCCAGGCCGAACGGCTCAAGCTGCTGGTGCAACGCCTGTGACCCTCACCCTCTACCTCCTCGATCCCGATCCCTCGCCGGGGTGGATCCCCTTTGCCGGGGTGCGGCCGCTCGCCGAGCTGCGCGCCGGCGCCCACCTCGTGCGCGAGCGCTGGGAAACGTTCGTCGGAACGGAGACCGCCGAGATTTTCGCCCTCCCTCACCTCACCGACTTCGCCGAAGCGGGGGTGCCGCCCGTGATTGCGCGGCACGCCGTGCGGGGGCCGGCCGTCATCGGCTCGTCGACGTTCGCGCCCCGCGGCCTCGCGCCCGCGCTGCCGGCCGAGGCGTTCCGGCTCGTCTGCCGCGGGATCACCGTCGGCTGGGGCGTGCCGGCCGGCGGCTCCTGGGAGGGCCCCCGGCCCGAGGCCCGGCCGGTCGAGGTTGAAGGGCTCGTGCTGCACGGCGTCCATGACTGCGTCCGCGCACTCGAAACGCTGCTGCGCGACGATCTGCTCCCGCTCGTCGGCGACAGCGATCCCATCCCGCGCGGATCGACGGTGGTGGGCGACGCCGCCGCAGTGGTGTTACGGGAAGCGGCGGTCGAGCCCGGCGCGGTGTTCGACACCAGCGCGGGGCCCATCGTCCTCGAAAGCGGGGTCGAGGTCCGCGCCGGTACCCGGCTCGAGGGCCCGCTGTGGGCGGGGGCGAACACGCAGCTGCTCGGCGGGCCGATCCGCGCCTCGGCGATCGGGCCGCACTGCAAGGTCCGCGGCGAGGTGTCGCATTGCGTATTTCTCGGGTACGCCAACAAGGCTCACGACGGGTTCGTGGGGCACTCGGTGATCGGCCGGTGGGTGAATCTCGGGGCCGGCACCATCACGTCCGACCTGAAGAACACTTACGGCCCGGTGCGGCTGGACGCCGCCGGCACGACGATCGAGACCGGACTCCTGCACCTCGGCACGCTGCTCGGCGATCACGCGAAGACCGCCATCGGCACCCTGCTCGGCACGGGGACCATCGTCGGCGCCGGGGCGAATTTTTTCGACGCGGTGCGGACGCCGAAGTACGTCGCGCCCTTCGCCTGGGGCGGCACCGGGCGGGAGCGGATGACGCGGGACGGCTTCCTGCGCATCGCCGAGCGTGTGCTGCCGCGGCGCGACGTGCCGGTGGACGAGGCGACCCGGGCCAGCCTCGGCCGGGTGTACGACTGGTGCACGCGGTGAGCCCGTGAGCCCCGGCCAACAGTATCGCCGGCTCGGCAAGTTCGAGCTGCACGAGCCCCTCGGCGAGGGCGCGATGGGCATCGTGTGGAAGGCGTACGACTCGGTGCTGCGCCGCTACGTGGCCTTGAAGCTCCTCGGATCCAAGTTCGGCAAGACGAACGACATGCGCGAGCGGTTTCTGCGCGAGGCCCGGGCGGCCGCCGCCCTGCAGCACCCCAACATCATCACCGTGTACGACCTCGGTGAAGCCGAGGGGCAGCTGTTCATCGCGATGGAGCTGATCGAGGGCAAGGACCTGAGCGAGTCGATCGGCGGCCGCGATCCGCTCGCGCTCGAGCGCAAGCTGGACATTGTGATCGAGGTGCTCCAGGGACTCGCGTACGCGCACGACCGCGGCGTGATCCATCGGGACATCAAACCCGCCAACGTGCGCATCGCGAACGATGGGCGCGTGAAGATCATGGACTTCGGCATCGCGCGGTTGCAGTCGGCCGAGGTCACAGGCTCGGGCGCGATCGTCGGGACGCCGACGTACATGGCCCCCGAGCAGATCACCAACGGTCCGATTTCGGCCGTCACGGACGTGTTCGCGGTCGGGTGCCTGCTGTACGAGCTGCTCGCCTACCAGAAGCCGTTCGAGGGCGAGTCCATCCATGGGGTGCTCTACCAGGTGCTTACGAGCGACCCCAAGCCACTGCGCAGCGTCGCGCCGTCGATCCCGGCGTCGCTCGAGCGCGTCGTGTACAAGGCCATGAACAAAGTCCCGGAGGACCGCTACGGCAGCGCGCGCGAGATGCGCACGACGCTGGTGGCGATCCGGGCCGCGCTGTCCGGCGCCGGGGAGACCACGACCCAGCGCCTGGTGGGCCGGTGGACGCCCATCCCCGCGGCGATCCTCCGGCTCGCCCGACCCGCCTCGCTGCGCGCGCGCCTGCTGACGCTCGGTTCGCTCGCTGCGGTCGTCAGTGTCCTGGCGTATTTCTCCCTGACCTCCCACAGCAGCCCCCCACCCGAGTCGCCGGGCGGTCCCGTCACGGTGGGCGCACCGGGGCCCGTCGTCCTGAACCTCGCGCTCGCTTCGATGCGCGACTCGGTCTTCTCGGCCCGCACGCGGGCCGAGGCGGCCGGCGCGCTGAAGAACAACGTGTCATCCTGGCTGGTGGGAGAGACGATGCTGCAGGGGGCGGAGCAGGCGGTGAACGGCGGCGCGGTCTCGCGCGCGACTGCCGCGTACGCGGTCGCGCTCGACCAGTTCCGCCGCGCCCGCCGCGAAGTCGATTCGCTGCGGGCCGACGCGACGCACGTCTACGACCGGGCCAAGGCCGTGGTCATCGCGCTGCCGACGGGCCCACAGCGCACCCGCGCCACGGCGGCCCTGACCCGCGCCGACTCGCTCATCAAAGGCATGGATTACAACCTCGCGCGGCTCGCGGCGCAGGAGGCCGAGAACATCGTCGTCGCGGCGGGCCTCGCCCCCCCCAGCGTCCAACCGGCGGACCCGCAGCGGGCGGTAGCGACGCTGCTCGAGGACCTGGGGCGCGCCGTCGAGACCGAGCGCCTCACGAACCTGCGCGCCCTGTTCGCGGCGCCCTTGACCGACAAGGATGCGCGCGGCTGGCAGGATCTGTTCCGCACCGCCCAGGGGCTGACCGCCCGGTTCACCACCGCCCACCTCGTCGTGCGCGGCGGCTCCGCGACCGCCGCGGTCCAGGCGCTCTACAAGTTCGTGCCGGCGGCGGGGGGGTCGCAGCGGGAGCTGCGGCCCAAGATGGCGATGCGCTTTACGAAGACTTCCAACGGCTGGCGCATCGCCGACATGCGGGAACTGCCCTAGGTCCTCACTCCCACGCGCGTTCGGTAGGCGGCGGCGGCTTGGGAACGACGAGCGAATCGGGGCGGGGCGTCGCTGGACCCACTCGCTTCAGGGTAACGGGCTTCTCGAGATCCCCCCCCGAGAGCGTGAGCTGGTCGCTTTGCACCGTCATCCCGTAGACCTGCCACACGCCGTCCCCGAGCGTGATCCACAGGCTGTCCCCCACCACACGCCAGCGCGCGACCTGGTCGCCGAACTGCGCCGAGCTGTCGCTGCGCACCATGATGTGCCGCAGCTCGTCGCCCGCGCGGGCCAGCCAGTCCCCCTCGAGGCGGGAGTGGTGGGCGGTCTGGGCCGCCGCCGGGACGACGCCGGCGGCGGTGACGGCGAGGACGACGACGAGCGCGAAACGGGTCATGGGAGAGGAAGTATACCTCGATCTTGCTACCCCGACGCCGTCGGGCCTGATCCTGGCGCGGGCAGCGGGGCCCGCTCGTCGGTCAGCACGGCGACCTGGGAGTCCCATTTCCGCATCATCGCCGTGAACGCGCGGACCAGCTCGGGGTCGAACTCCCGCCCCGCCTCCTCGTCGAGATAGGCGAGGACCCGCTCCAGCGGCCAGGCGTCGCGGTAGGGCCGCTTGGTGCGCAGTGCGTCGTAGACGTCGGTGACGTGGACCAGCTTGCTGGCGCGGTGACAGTGCCGGGGGTAGTGGACGGTGGGATAGCCCCCGCCGTTCAGCAGGATGTGATGCTCGTAGGCGACGACGGCGGCCAGGTCGAGCTGCTCCTCGGAGGCCAGAATGATCCGGGCGCCTTCGGCAGGGTGCGTCTGCATCACCGTGCGCTCCTCCGGGGTGAGCTTCCCCGGTTTGGTCAGGATCTCCAGCGGCACGCGCACCTTGCCGAGATCATGGAGGAGGCCGGCCACCCCGAACGCCCGCACGTCCCCGCCGCTCATCCCGAGGTATTCCGCGAGCGCCATGCTGAGGACCGCGACGTTCATCGAGTGGGTCGTCGTGTATTGGTCGAATTCCTTGAGTTGCAGGAGCGGCATGAGCATCTGGCGGTCGCCGTGCATCGCGACCGCCAGGGACCTGACGACGGCCTCGGCTTCGACGAGCGGCAGCGTGCCGCGCGCCTGCACCTCTTCGTGCATCCAGCGCACGGTGTCCGCTTCCTCGCCGAGGGAGAAGGCGATCGTCGCGGTGGGCAGCGCCTCTTCTGTCGGCAATTCCTGCTCGCCGCGGATGCCCACGGCGCCGAAGCGGATGCTGGGGCGGCGCAGCTGCCGCGCCTCGCTGGTGTCGATCACCGAGAGCGTGAGCCGGGCCAGCACCTCCTCGAGGAACGCCTCGAACTCCTCGCGGCTCACCTGCTCCTCGAATTCGAGCCGCTGGATGCCGGCATTGGCGAGCCGCGGCGACCAATCCCAGCCCTTCATCTCGCGCAAGGGGAGACGGCCGTACACGACCTCGTCGCCGAGAAACGTGAACAGGGGACGCGGCGTGTCGCGCTGCAGGTCCGCCAGCTCCCGATACGCGGCGTCGATCCCCCGCTCGCGCGCCGGATGGCCGGCGGTGTAGAGCGACATCCCGGCGAGGGCCTGCGCGAAGACGCCGAGAAAGCGGGCGGGGTCGCTCATGGACGGCGGCGGGCGGCGCGGGACGGCGGCGGCGCGGAGCTCCGGGTCCTCCGCGGCGGCCGCGCCACCCTGCTCGGCGTGCGCGGCCAGCTTCGAGAGCATCCGCGCGAGCGAGTGGGAGATGCTCTGGTTGGAGGTGTCCGCCGCGGCGCGCACGATCTCGAGCACGGCGTCCACGGCCATGCCGTGCGTAGCGTCCAGGGCGAACCGTTGACGCTGGGCGAAGT
>Ga0209376_1001247_pt1 | contig 26163 bp, 23 predicted proteins | sample GraSoiAngelo_134_FD_185891 | JGI IMG/M metagenome (GOLD analysis project Ga0209376, IMG submission 185891) | Grasslands soil microbial communities from the Angelo Coastal Reserve, California, USA - 14_0929_05_30cm (SPAdes) (version 2) | ecosystem: Environmental > Terrestrial > Soil > Grasslands ... | reverse complement strand
TCGGTAGTGTTCGATCGCCTCGGCCGGCTTGCCCTGTTGGCCGAGGACCACTCCCCAGTTGTAGTGGGCGGCGCCGTAGTCCGGCTTGATGTTGAGGGCCTGCCGGTAGTGCTCGATCGCCTCGGCCAGCTTCCCCTGATCAGCGAGCGCGAGGCCCCAGTTCGTGTGGGCTTCGACAGAGTCTGGCTTGATCTCAAGGGCCTGCCGGTAATGCTCCATCGCCTCGGCGAGCTTCCCCTGATCAGCAAGCGCCAGGCCCCAGTTGTTGTGGGCTTCGGCGGAGTTCGGTCTCATTTGCAGGGCCAGTCGGTAGTGTTCGATCGCCTCGGCCGGCTTGCCCTGTTGGCCGAGGACCACTCCCCAGTTGTAGTGGGCGGCGCCGTAGTCCGGCTTGATGTTGAGGGCCTGCCGGTAGTGCTCGATCGCCTCGGCCGGCTTGCCTTGATCAGCGCGCACCCGGCCCAAGCCGAACTGAGCCATGGAAGTCTTGGGGTCAATGGCCAGAGCATGGGTCCAGAGTTTCTCCGAGTCGTGCCAGACCTCGACCTGGTTCCAGCTGAGAGTTCCCAAGCCAGAGAGAAGAACGACGGCGAGCCCGGTAAGCACGAAAGGTGGCCATCGCCGCCACGTGGAAAGCAGGCCGGCACCGGCCAAGCTCGCCCATCCGAGGCCTGCCAGGTAGGTATAGCGATCAGCGGCAATTTGCGGGCCGCTCTGAAGGATCCCGAGCACCGGCAAGAGGACCACCACGTAGGCCAACCACGCCGCCGGCAGGCCCGGCACTCGACGACGCAGTGCCAACGCGAGGGCGGTGATGGCGACAACCACGCCGTAGCTCAGGATGAACGGCGTGGCCCATGGATCCACCGTGGACGACAGTTCGTAGAGCGGCGAGAGGTTCACGGGCACGCCCGTCTTCCCGAGGTAGAAGCTCAAGCCGTACGCCGAGACCACCAGCCTGCCCGGGAGGCTCAGTTGAGCCAGCGAGGCTGCGGCGTGGACAGAAGACTGCGCCATGACTGCAATGGCAGATGCCCCAGCAGCCAGCAGCACGAACGGGATCTTCTCGATGTAGATCCTCCGCGCGGGCTCACTCCACCAGCCGATGGCCCCCCCAAGGCGTCTGAGGGGATAGACGTCCAGGATCAGCAGGACGACCGGAAGATTCACGACCATCGACTTAGAGAGAAGCGCCAAGACGAACGTGGCCACGGCCAGCCAGTACCACCTTCGGCCGCGCTCCTCTCCCTCGCAGGCCCGCAGGTACACCAGGATCGTCACCAAGTAGAAGAGTCCCGAGAGCACATCGCGCCGTTCGGTGACCCACGCCACGGATTCCACGCGCAGGGGATGGATCGCAAACACGAGGGCGGCGAACCCGGCGGACACAGCAAGCGCGTGACCGCGTTCAGAGGGACTGGGCAGAGCCCGTGTCAGGATGCGACGGACGACGAAGAAGAAGACCACCGCGTTGGCGGCGTGCAGGAGGAGGCTCGTCAGATGATACCCGACGGGATTCATGCCCCAGAGCAGGTAGTCCAGGCCGAGGGTCATCCACGTCAGCGGAATGTAGTGGCCCTGGTGCGTGGTCCACATCCAGCGGAGGTGGGTCCAGGCGAGGCCCCGATAGTGAGGGTTGTCGAGGAAATTGTCATTATCATCAAGGTTCACAAACTGGTTCTGGAGGGTGGGCAGGAACGCAGCGCAGGTGATGAGAGCAATCACCACGGGGACCAGCCAGGAGAGCCACCCCTGGAGTAGCGCGCGGGCGACCGGCTCAGGGCGCTCGTGCGGGGGCGGTTGCGAGTGTTGAGGCCGACTGGCAACTTCTCGGTTGCTGGCCTTGCTCTTGCGACTCATTGGCTAGCGCAAGAAATAAGCCCGGCCCTACTCGGCCTTCTTGGCTTTCAGGCTCGGGGCCGCGTCCGGCGTGCCCGTGCCGAGCCTCCGGAGAGTATCGACTAGGTTGGACTGGGCTTCCGGAGACTGTCTGAGTTTAAGCGCCTGCTGGTAGTGTTCTACTGCCTCGGCCAGCTTGCCCTGCTGGGCGAGCACATTGCCCCAGTTGGTGTAGGCGTCGGCAGAGTCCGGCTTGATGCGCAGGGCCTGCTGATAATGTGCGATCGCCTCGGCGGGCTTGCGCTGCCGAGCGAGCGCATTGCCCCAGTTGTAGTGGGCGTCGGCGTCGTTCGGGTTGATGCGCACGGCTGCCTGGAAGTGCTCGCTCGCCTCGGCAGGCTTGCCTTGCCGAGCGAGCGCCATGCCCAAATTGTAGTGGACGTCGGCATTGTCGGGCATGATCTCGAGAGCCCGCCGGAACTGGTCGCTTGCCTCGATCAGCTTGCCTTGCCGAGCGAGCGCACTGCCCAAGTTGCTGACCGCTTTCCCGAAGTCCGGCTTGATCTTGAGGGCCTGCCCGTAGTGCTCGACCGCCTCAGAGAGCTTGCCCTGCTGAGCGAGCGCATTGCCCAAGTTGGTGTGGGCGTCGGCGTAGTCCGGCCTCATTTGCAGGGCTCGCTGGTAATGTTCGATCGCCTCGACCAGCTTGCCCTGCTGAGCGAGCGCAGCGCCCCAGTTGTTGTGGGCGTCGGCAGAGTCAGGCTTAATCTGCAGGACCTGCTGGTAATGTTCGATCGCCGCGGCCAGCTTGCCCTGCCGAGCGAGCAGAGTACCCCAGTTGTTGTGGGCGTCGGCAGAGGTCGGCTTGATGCGCAGGGCCTGCTGGTAGTGTTCGCTCGCCTCGACCAGCTTGCCCTGCCGAGCGAGCGCCATACCCAAGTTGGTGTGGTCGTCGGCGTCGTTCGGGTTGATGCGCAGGGCTTCCCGGAAGTGCTCGCTCGCCTCGGCCGGCTTGCCCTGAGCGATGAGCGCACTGCCCAGATTGCTGTGAGCGACGGAAGATTTGGGGTCGATGGCAAGGGCGTGGGTCCAAAGTTTCTCGGCGTCATGCCAGACGTGGACCTGGTTCCAGGTGAGAACTCCCAAGCCCACGAGGACACCGACGGCAGAGCCGCGAATGAGGAAGCGCGTGGCGTGCCGACACGCGAGCAGGCCGGCACCGGCTAAGATCGCCCATCCGAGACCTGCCAGGTAGGTATATCGATCAGCAGCAATCTGCGGGCCGCTCTGAAAGATCCCGAGCACCGGCAAGAGGACCACTACGTACGCCGCCCACGCCGCCGGTAGGCCCGGCATTCGACGGCGGAGGGCGAGGACGATCGCCGTGATGGCGAGAACCAGACCGTAGCTCAGGATGAACGGCGGCGCCTCGGGATCCACCGTGGGCGGCCGCATGTAGAGCGGCGAGAGGTTCAAGGGCACGACCATCTTCCAGAGGTAGAAGCTCAAGCCGTACGCCGAGACCGCCAGCCGGCCCAGCGCGCTCAGGTGAGCCACGGGGATCATGGCGCTCTTCGAAAGCTGCGCCATGACTGCGACGGCAGATGCTGCAGCCGCCAGGAGCACGAACGGGATCTTCTCGACGTAGATCCGGCGCGCGGGCTCGCTCCACCACCCGACGAACCCCCCGAGGCGTCGGAGGGGATAGACGTCCAGGATCAAGAGCACGACCGGAAGATTCACGACCATCGACTTGGAGAGCAGCGCACAGCCGAACACGGCCACGGACAGCCAGTACCACCCTCGGCCCCGCGCCCCGCGCTCGCAGGCGCGCAGGTAGACGAGGATCGCCGACAGGTAGAAAAGTCCCGAGAGCACATCGCGCCGCTCGGTGACCCACGCCACGGATTCCACGCGCAGGGGATGGATCGCGAACACGAGGGCGGCAAAGCCGGCGGACACCGCGAGCGCGTGACCGCGTTCAGAGGGACTGGGCAGTGCTCGCTTTAGGATCCGACGGACGACGAAGAAGAAGGCCACCGCATTGGCGGCGTGCAGGAGGAGGCTCGTCAGATGATAGCCGAAGGGATTCATGCCCCAGAGCAGGTAGTCCAGGCCGAGGGTCATCCACGTCAGCGGAATGTAGTGGCCCTGGTGCGTGGTCCACATCCAGCGCAGCGGGCTCCAGCCGAGCCCACGGTAGTGAGGGTTGTCGAGGAAATTTTCATCATCGTCCCAGCTTACAAACTGGTTCTGGAGCGCGGGCAGGAAGGCCGCGACGGTGACAAGAGCAATCAGCACTGGGACTAGCCAGAGGACCCATCCCGGGGCCGGAGTGTGGACCACGGGCTCACGCGGCGGGGGTCCTTGGTGTTGGGAATTGGCGGCCGCTCTAAACTTGCCAAGCTGGGTCCGGCGGCTCATCGGTGCGCTCAAGATCTAATGTCTCACGGGCCGTAGGGGTTTTGACAATTCAGGGGGACACAAGGGAGAGCGTCTACATCATCGTGGACTGCCTGCCGACCTGGTGGTGGTACCTACACCGGCACCGCCGTCACGTCGAACTTGACCTCGGTCGCGGCCGCGACCGTGCGGTAGAGGGGTCAGCGGCTCCGGTAGGTCCGGACGAGGTCCTCGGCCTGCCCCTGCGTCACGCCGGCAAGCTCGAAGCGCATCGTGACGCTCGCGAAGCGGTTCGGCTCGGCGGCGGTGCGGACGCCCTCGATCGTGATGTCCATCCGCTTCAACGGCACCCCGGTCTCCCGGGCGTGCACCTCGATGAGCGTCACGCCGCAGGACGAGACGCCGGCGAGAAATGCCTCGCTGTTGGTGAAGGCATCGGGCTGGGGGTGCGTCGACGAGTCGAGGGTGAGGCGCTGGCCCCGCACGTGGCTCACCGCGCGACCGATCGTGCCGCTGCTCGAGGACCGGATCGTGTCGATCTTGTCACTGCTCATGATGGCTCCTCCGTTCAGGCTCCGCAGATTACGACGGACTAGAGCACGTGGAGCAGCGGCCGCGCGGCGAGCTCGGCTGGCTTCCAGAACCCGCTCTCCCCAAACCAGCGGAGCGCTTCGGCGGGGTCGGCGCTCTTCACGAGCGCGAGTGTGCGGCCGTCTTCGAAGAAGCCGCCAAACCCGACGCGCCCGGCGCCGCGCATCTCGATGAGCGCGAACTGCGCCATCGCGTGGTCGGTCACGGGCCCTTCGACGATCGTGACCTTGCGCGAGCCGTCGAGGACGACGGGGACCATCTCCCACGGCTCGACGAACTGGGCGAAGCTCCGGGGCTCGTAGCGCGTCCAGACGCCGCCCGTCCAGTAGGGGTCCTCCTCGATCGCGTTCTTGAGCTGCCCCGGCTGCTGGAGGCGATAGAAGATGTCGGCGGTCTTGCCATCGGGAGCTGGCCCGCCGCAGATCAGGATGCCCGCCGCGCGCAGCCCCTGCAGACGCTCGATGTGGCTCCGCCGGTAGGCCTCGCGTCGGGTCGCGTAATCGGCGGCGGCCGTGATGGCGACGTGGTAGACGATCATGGCGCGTCCCGTCGAGTATAGTCCTCGCCGCACCTCACCGCCACGCCGAAGACCGTCGGAGCCACGCGGATGCCGCCGACCACTCGTGGTACTGTGTCGAGTGATGGAGCTGCTCGAGCAGTTTCGCGCCCGGTACCCGTTCCCGCTCGACGACTTCCAGCTCGAAGCCATCCGTGCGATCGAAGGCGGACAGTCCGTCATCGTGTCGGCGCCGACCGGGGCGGGGAAGACGCTCGTCGCCGAGTTCGCCATCCACATGGCGCTCGCGACGGGCAAGCGCATCGCGTACACCACGCCGCTCAAGGCGCTCTCGAACCAGAAGTTCAACGACTTCACTCGGGCCTTCGGCGCCGACACGGTCGGCATCCTCACGGGCGACGTGAAGGTGAACCCGCATGGCCGTGTGCTCGTCATGACGACCGAGATCCTCCGGAACGCGCTCTACGGCTCGGGGCTCGACGACCTCGGCTACATCGTCCTCGACGAGTGTCACTACATGGGCGACGAGGCGCGCGGCACCGTCTGGGAGGAGATCATCGTCAACGCGCCGACGGACGTCCTGCTCGTCGGCCTGTCGGCGACCGTGGCGAACGTCAAGGAGATTGCCGACTGGATCTCGATCGTGCACCGGCCGATCGTGCCGATCTTCCACCCGCACCGCCCCGTGCCGCTCTCGTACGCCGTCGCGGACCTCGCGGGGGAGATTCACGAGATCGCCGAGGTGCGGGCCGGGCGCGCCCGTCTGGTCGGCGGCGAGCCGCGTGGGCCCGATGACCGCGGCCGCTGGTACACGCGTCGGGTGGTGGACCCTGGCGTCCTGATCGACGGGCTCGAGACGCGCGGCTGGCTCCCCGCGATCTACTTCATCTTCAGCCGCGTCGGCTGCGAGCGCGCGACGGACGACGTCCTCGCCGAGGGCAAGAGCCTCCTCGCCGCCGCGCAGCAGTCCGACGTGGACCACGCGATCAACGAGCTCATCCACGACAGCCCGACGGTCGCCGAGTCTCTGCTGAACCAGACGGTGTTCCAGGCGCTCAGGCTCGGCGTTGGCCTCCACCATGCCGGGATCCTGCCGAGCCTCAAGCGGCTCATCGAGCTGCTCTTCGAACGCGGGCTCTGCAGAGTCGTCTTCGCCACCGAGACGATGTCGCTCGGGATCCACATGCCGGCGCGCAGCGTCGTGCTCCAGGGCCTCACCAAGCGCACCGACCGCGGCTTCCGGTCGCTCTCGCACAACGAGCTGACCCAGATGGCCGGGCGCGCAGGCCGCCGCGGGATCGACCCCGAGGGCAAGTGCGTGATCGCCCTGGACGCGCGCGACGGCGTGGAGGACCTCCTGCGCGTCGTGGACGGCTCGCCCGAGCCGATCGAGAGCCAGTTCAAGCTCGGCTACGGCTCCGCCGCGCTCCTCCTCGGCACCGGCGCGCCGCCCGAGGCCCTCAGGCGGCGGATCGAGTCGTCGTTCGGCCAGTACCAGAACCTCAAGCGCATCCGCGAGCTGGAGGCGGAGGTCCGGACCCTCGAGGCGGGCCTCGCGGAGATCAAGCGCTACGAGGCGCCGTGCGGCGACTTCCAGCGTATCGGACGCTACCGGCGCGCGCGCCAGGAGGCGGACGCGCGGCGCCAGGCCCTCGGCCGCGGCGGGCGTCGGGGCGAACGGACCGTCGCGGAAGCCGAGACCGGCAGGCTGGCGCTCGTGCGGCGCAAGGGCGCGCCGGGCCTCGCGATGATCCTCGGCGTCCACTCGATCCGCGGCCATCGTGTGCTCATCGACGCGCTCCTGCCCCACGGCGCCGTCGTCCGCGTCAAGAGCGGGGTCGTCAAGCGGATCTTCTGGGCCACGCCGCCCTTCTCCGTGCCGCGCGACCGGGGACGCGACGGCCGCGGGCTGCGCCATCTCGCCGCCGAGCTCGCGCGGCTGTCCGTCCCGGAGCTCCTGGAACGTGAGCGGGCGCAGGGGCCCGAGGCCGTGCTCTCGTCGATCGAGTGCCACCGGTGCCCCTGGGGCGCCCAGCCGAGGTGCGATCGCGAGTGGCGCGAGCTCGAGACGCTCACGGAGCGCCTCGGTGTCCGGCGGCGCGCGCTCGAGCAATTCAGGAGCGCGTACTGGCAGGAGTTCCTCAACGTGGTCGAGGTACTCGAGCAGTTCGGCGCCGTGCGCGACCGCCGACTCGAGCCGCGAGGACGGCTCATCGCCGGCCTCAGACACGACAACGAGCTGCTCGTCGCCGAGGGCGTCTTCCGCGGTGTCTTCACCGACCTCAATGCGGCCGAGGCGGCGGCGGTGTGCTCGGCGCTGATCGAGGAGGCGCGCTCGGGCGAAGCGGCGATCGCGCGGGACTTCCTCAAAAAGCGGCCCCGGCTCCGACGCAAGCTCGACCAGCTCGAGAGCCTGGCGAACACGATCCACGAGGCCCAGCGGGCGCACCACCTCCGGATACCCCTGGCGGTGCACGCGGGGTTCATGCCGGCCGTCTACCGCTGGGCCAGCGGCGAGGACGACTGGGGGGCGATCGTCGAGGAGTCGTTCGGCGGCCACGAGGGCGATCTGATCCGCGCCATGCGCCGGCTCATCGACCTCCTGCGCCAGCTCGCCGAGAGCCCGGAAGTTCCGCCCGAGACGGCCCGGCTCCTTGCTCAGGTGGCGCGCATCATCGACCGCTCCATCGTCCTCGAGTCGGCCCTGATATGATCCCAGGCGTGGGTGTCCGGACGGTCCTGCTCGTCGCGCTCCTGGCCGCGCTCGCCGCGTGCGCGAGGGTCACCCACCGAGAGCAGCGGACGCTCCTGGGCCCCACGGCGCTGGAGATCTGGACGGCCAGCGTCATGCTGCGCACGGGGCGGGAGCCGACCTTCGACGAGCGGCACCAGTGGGACAGCCAGATGGAAGCGCGGGTCTCCAGGTATCTCAGCGAGCATCCGGAGATCTCCAACTCGTCCGAGGTGTCGAACTTCACCTATCTCCGCCAGGTGGGGGTGGGCATGTCGAAGGAGCACGCCCTGCTCCTGCTCGGGCCGCCGCTGAGCACGGTGACCGACGGAGCCGAGATGGAGACGCTTGCGCGGGCGTACTGGCCGGCGATCAAGGGTGGCAACGTCACCGAGGCGTGGGTCTATCCGCTCGGCTGGCGGCTGTTCTTCAACGGACCGCGGATCGTCGACATCACGCAATACCTCGAACTCTACTGACGGAGTGCTCAAGGGGGATGACGATGGCGGCGCTCGAAGAGAAGGTCATCGCGAGCTGGACGTACAAGAAGGGGGCGCTCGACCCGAAGACCGCGTACCTCTGCTACCTGGCGGCGAACCTCGCGGTCGGCAACACCCACTGAGCGAAGCGCGACCTGGCAGGTGCCAGGGCATCGGGTGCCAGTGAGGACGAGCTGCGCGAGGCGATCAGCTTCGCCATTCGTGCGAACGCGGCGAAGACGCACGCGGACATCCTGAAGGTGTGGACCGATGGCGGACGTTAGCCTGACGGCGGCGTTCTCCACGGTCCCGGCCGGGGAGGCCGAGGAGATCAAGCGTGTCATCGTCGAGACCGTGCAGCAGGTCGCCCAGGACGACGGCACCTTCAAGCGGGCGAAGCTCGTCTTCACCGAGTCCGACGAGCGGTGCGGGCTGACGGCGGAGCTTGACGGCGTGAAGAGGGAGGGCGTTCCGCTCCAGCTCGACCTGGAGCAACTCGAGGACGCGAAGACCTCGGCCGGGGCGCGCGCTCAGCTCAAGGAAGCCCTCCGCCTCTACTTCCGCAAGGTCCTTGGCAAGTAACGACGAGGGGCTGCTCCTCTTCGCCTGGCGTGGCTCGCTGTTCCGCGTCGCGGGCGGGGTCCAGCCGCCCAAGGCGGGGTCGCTCTTCTTCTGCAAGCACCTCGCCGTCCGTCCCGGCGAGCGCGTGCTCGAGATCGGCGGCGGGCTCGGGCTCGCGGCGGTCCTCATAGCCAAGGCCGGCGCCGTGGTGGTGGCCACCGACATCGTCCCCGGCGCCGTCGACCTGATCCGCGGGAACGCCCTCCTGAACGGCGTGCGCGTGGACGCGCGGCTCGGCGACTGCTACGCGCCCGTCGCGGGCGAGCGGTTCGACCTGATCTGCACGAACCCGCCGCAGATGCCCACACCACGCGGGCACGCGCGGACGGATCCCGAGGCCGCGGCAGACAACGGCGGCGTGGACGGCTGGGAGATCCTCGACCGCGTGATCCAGGGCGCGCCGGCCCACCTCGAGCCCGGCGGCCGACTCGTCTTCACGATCTTCGCCTTCCTTGGCCGAAAGACCGCGTTCGCCAAGCTCGAGGCGGCCGGGCTCACGCCCTCCGTCGTCGCGAGCGAGACGCAGGCGTTCCCGCGGATCGGCTACGAGCGCCTCGATCACATCCGCGCCCTCGACACCGAGGCGACGGTGCCGGCGGGAGTGCCGACGACGGTCGAGCGCGTCGTGATCCAGGGCGCGCGCGCCGCCTAGCACGCCGTGACGCGACGCCTGATCGTGAACGCCGACGACTTCGGGCTCACGCGCGGCGTGTCGGCCGGCATCCTCGCCGCTCGCCGTCACGGCATCGTCACGAGCACGACGGTGCTCGTCACCCTAGACGTGGATCGCGATTCGCTCGTCGCGGCGCGCGACTCGGGACTCGGAATCGGCCTCCACGTCAACCTGACACTCGGCGGTCCGCTCACGAGCGCGCGGTCCCTGGTGGACGCGTCGGGACGCTTCATCCGCGACGCGCGCCGCGCGGCGCAGCGCGCCGAGGTGAAGGACGTCGAGCGCGAGGTGGAGGCGCAGATCGAGGCGTTCGTGACGCTCGCGAAACGCGCCCCGACGCACCTCGACACGCATCACCACGTGGGCCTCCACGAGCCGGTGACCGGCGTCGTGCTCGCCGCGGCGAAGCGGCTCGGCGTTCCGGTGCGGAGCCAGAACCAGCTTGCGCGTGCCCGCGCCCGCTCGGCCGGCCTCCGGACGCCCGACCATTTCTTCGGCGAATCGGGCCCCGGCGCCTACTGGACCCTCGCGACGACCCTGGTACGGCTGCGCGATCTCCCGCCCGGCGTCTCGGAGTTCATGACTCACCCCGGCGTGTTCGACGACGCGCTCGCGCAGAGCCGGTATGCGCGCCAGCGCGAGACCGAGCTGGTCGGCCTCGGCACAGCGCCGGCACGCGCCGCCGCCATGGCGCTGGGCATCACCCTCTGCGACTTCGGCGATCTCTAGGCGACCCATGGAGGAAGACGCGCTCCTGCTCGGCGTGGACGTCGGCGCCACGACGACGGCCGCCGGCGTCGTCACGCGTGATGGCGAGGTGCTCATCGAGCAGCGCGTGTCGACCCACCGCGACGGCAAGGGGCGCGTGCTCCCGACGATCGTCGGGCTGATCGCGGCCGTCCGCGCAGAGGCCGAAGGCCGCGGCCGGGCGCTCGCCGCCATCGGCGTCGGCGTGCCCGGAGCCGTGGATCCGGTTTCCGGGCGGGTCGGCGAGCCCGTACCCCACGTGCCCGAGCTCGCCGGCCGGGCGCTCGCCGCCGAGCTCAGCGAGCGGTTCGGCCTGCCCGTATTCGTGGACAACGACGTCAACGCGCTCGCGCTCGGCGAGTGGATGTTCGGCGCCGGTCGGGGCGCCGGCTCGCTGGTCGTGCTGGCGCCCGGCACGAGCTTCGGCGCCGGGATCGTGCTCGACGGGCGGGTCGTGCGCGGCGCGGCGGGGTTCGGTGGCGAGCTGGGCCACGCGCCCGTGAAGTTCGACGGCGGGCCCTGCTGGTGCGGCGGGCGCGGCTGCCTCGCCCTCTACGCGAGCGGCCGGGGAATCGCCGAGGCTGCGCGCGCGCGCGTCGCGGGGCTCTCGGACGCGCCGCTGCTCGCGGCGGCCGGCGGTGACTCGCGCGCGATCACGGCGCCGCTCGTCTTTCGCGCCGCGAGGGAGGGCGACCCCGTGGCGTCATCGGTCGTCGACGAGGCGTGCCGCGCCCTCGGCGCGATGCTCGGGACGGTCGTGAACGGCCTGAACCCGGAGGTCGTGGTGATCACCGGCGGCGTCGCGGAGTCGCTCGTGCCCCTCGCGGCGCAGATTCTCGCGCGCGCCGGCGAGTACGCGTTCGGCCGGGCTCTCGCCGCGACGCGCGTCACGATCGTGCCGAGCGACAAGCGGACGAGCATGCGCGGCGCCGCCGCGCTCGCGATCTACGAGATAGAGCGCACCGCGCGCTCACGGTGAGGCTCCGGCCCGAGGAGGCCGCCCCACGAGGCCGTCGAGGATGCGCGGCAGGCGGTTCACCGCCGACTCGCCATGGATCCGCGCGACCATCTCGCCGCGGCGGTCGACGACCACGGTGTAGGGCGTCCCGTTGAAGCCGAAGCGGTTCGCGATCGTGAGCCGCGGGTCGAGGGCCACGGGGTAGGTGACGTTCTGTTCGCTGACGAAGCGCTGCGCGTCGACGGTGGTGTCCTGGACGTGGAGCGCCAGGACCTCGACGCCGCGCGCGCGGTAGCGCTCCGCGACGCGCGCCAGCGCCGCCGACTCGGTCACGCACGGCTTGCACCACGACGCCTGGAAGCGCAGGACCAGGACCTTCTTGCCGATCAGATCGCGCGAGTCGAACGCGCGCTTGCTGCCGAGGATGCGCACGCTGAAGCCCGGCGCCGCAGGCGCGGCGGCGAGCGACGAGACGAAGCACAGCAGGAGCAGGAGGGCGCAGAGGGGGCGAGCGACCACGAAAGCTATAATAACCCATGCTATCGATCGAGGATCTGGGCCTGTCTCACCATCACGGGCTCGCCCCACCACTGCTGAGAGCGCGCCTCATCGATGTCCCGGCGGCTCACGTGCGGAGCCTTGCCGTCGCGGTTGCGGAGAGAGAAATCGATGTGCTCGGCCGAAGCGAAATGGGCGGGGTGTTGGCTCCATAACACCCGTTCCTCGCTGGTGGCGCAGGCCCCACTCACGAGCGCGGCGGCGACGACCAACGCCAGACGGCAGTCGCGGATTCGCATGGGCTATCTCCTCCTTTCGTTCCACTCACTATCAAGGCCAGATGAAGCCGTGATGAGGCGCGCATGAGAAATCGCTTAGCCGGGCAGGCGTCGTCGCGTCGGTGAGAAAATTATCATCCAGACTTCATCGCCCTTTCATCTCGTCCTGGTACGTGTCGGGTTCAGGGGCACGAGGCACGTAGCCCTGAGGAGGTGACGCAGCCATGAGGAGGTTCCTCGTTCTACCCTTCGTCGCGACGGTTCTGCTCGCGATGGTCGGGCCTAGCTTCGCCCAGGCCAAGCCCGGGACGATGCCCGAGGCGGCCGCCACCCTGACCAAGCCCGCTCACGTGCGGCAGCTGGTGGGATCGATCGTCTCGGTGGACGCGCAGGCGAAGACCGTCGTCGTCCAGCGGACGGCGAAGGGAAAGTCGCAAGAGTACACGTTCGCCGCGGACAAGGACGCGGCCGCAGCCCTCGCCCAACTCAAGCCGGGTGAGCGCGTGAGGGTCAGCTACATCGAGGAGAACGGCCGAATGACGGCAGAGAAGATCACCGACGTCGGCCACGCCGCGAAGAAGTAGGGCGGCTCCATCCCGGAATCGGGAGGCCCCTGTGCAGGAGCCCGCGCGCTCACTGGCGGGCTCCTGCACCCAATAATGGAGTTGTTCGCGGCACGGGTCATCTTGTGGGTCAGCTGGGTGCTGCACACGATGTACGGGTGAGGCATCCAGGTCGCGACTATAATGGCTCGTGTGAACGACCTCGAGCACGAACTTCGCAAGGTCGTCGCTGGCGACGTTCGCTTCGATCCGATCTCCCGCCTTCTCTACTCCACCGACGCGTCCATGTATCAGGTGGAGCCGATCGGTGTCGTGATCCCCCGCGATGCGGACGACGTCCAGGCGGCCGTCGAGGTCGCGCGGAAGCACCAGGTGGCGCTCCTCCCGCGGGGTGGCGGGACCTCGCTCACCGGCCAGACCGTCAATCGTGCCCTCGTCCTGGACTTCGCCCGGCACATGAACCGGGTGCTCGAGGTCAACTCTGAGGAGCGGTGGGCACGGGTCGAGCCTGGGCTCGTTCAGGACGAGCTCAATCACCATGTCAGGCCGACGGGACTGTTGTTCGGCCCGGACACGTCGACGTCGAACCGCGCGACGCTCGGGGGGATGCTCGGCAACAACTCGGGCGGCTCGCATTCGATCGCCTACGGGCTGACGGTCGACCACGTCATCGAGGTCACGGCGCTCCTGGCCGACGGGACCCGCGTCGTCTTCGGCGACATCACCCGCGCGGAGCTCGAGGCGAAGGGCCGACGCTCCGGCCTCGAGGGACAGATCTACCGCGAGGTGGCACGGATCCGCGACGAGTACGGCGACGAGATCCGCGCGCGCTACCCCCAGCACTGGCGACGCGTGGCGGGCTACAACCTGAACGAGCTCGTGGCCGTCGGGATCAAGCCGGGTTCCTTCGCGGGCGGCGGTGGGGCGCTCTCGGAGGGCGGCCGAGCCCCCGCTGATCCCCGAGGGCGGCCGCGCGGTCTCAACATGGCGCGCCTGGTCGTCGGCTCGGAGGGCACGCTCCTGACGATCGTCGAAGCCAGGGTGCGCCTGGTGGAGCGGCCCAGGACGACCGCGCTCGACGTCATCCACTACCGCGACCTCCAGGAGGCGCTCGAGTCCTCGCAGTCCATCCTCGAGACGGGTCCGTACGCGGTCGAGTTGACCGACAAGATGATCCTCGACCTCGCGCGCGAGAACATCGAGCAGTCCCAGCGCATGGGCTTCGTCCAGGGCGACCCCGCCGCGATCCTCATCGTCGAGTATGCCGGCGAAAGTGACGCGGAAGTCCGCGCCAAAGTCGCCGAGCTCGAGGCGCGGCGCCAGCGCGAGCGCTTCGGCTACGCCGCGACGCTCGCCTTCGATCCCGCCGAGCAGCAGTCGATCTGGAAGCTCCGCAAGGCGGGGCTCGGGCTCCTGCTCGGGATGAAGGGGGACAAGAAGCCCATCGCCTTCGTCGAGGACACCGCGGTTCACCCCAAGCACCTGGCGGAGTTCGTGCCGCGCGTCCGCGACGTCTTCGCCAAGCACGACGCCGTCGGCGCCTACTACGGCCACTGCTCGGTCGGGTGCCTACACATCCGCCCCGTGATCAACCTCAAGACCCCGCGCGGGCTCGAGCAGGTGCGTGCGATCGCCGACGAGATCACGAGCCTCGTGCTCGAGTTCGGCGGCACGATCTCGAGCGAGCACGGCGACGGCCGGGCGCGGAGTCCGTTCCTCGAGCGGATGTACGGGCCGCGACTCATGCGGGCGTTCCGCGAGCTGAAGCGCGCGTTCGACCCCGAGAACCGCATGAACCCGGGCAACCTCGTCGACTCGCCCGGGATCGTCGAGAATCTCCGCTACGGCGTCGGCTACACGACCTGGGAGCCGGCGACGCTCCTCGACTTCTCCGGCCAGGGCGGCTTCGCCGCGGCCGTGGAGCTGTGCAACGGCGTCGGCGTGTGCCGCAAGACGCTCGAGGGCACGATGTGCCCCTCGTACATGGCGACAAAGGACGAGGAGCACTCGACGCGCGGGCGCGCCGACGCGCTCCGGGCCGTGCTCTCGGGCACGCTCCCGCCCTCCGAGTTCACGGGGAAACGCCTGTACGAGGTCATGGACCTCTGCCTCGAGTGCAAGGGGTGCAAGGCCGAGTGCCCGGCGAACGTGGACATGGCGAAGCTCAAGTACGAGTTCCTGCATCACTACTACGAAGCGCACGGGCTCCCGCTGCGGAACCGCCTCTTCGGGCGGATCGAGCGGCTGAACCGGCTGGGCGCACGGCTACCGGCCCTCGTCAACTGGGCGTCGGGCCTCGCGGTGACTCGATGGCTCCTCGAGAGGGTCGTCGCCATCGACCACCGCCGGCCGCTGCCGAAGCTCGCGGTGGAGACGTTCACCGCGTGGTTCAACCGCCACGCGCCCCCTGCCGAGACCCCGCGTGGCGAGGCCGTCCTCTTCCACGACACGTTCGTGACCTACAACACGCCCGAGATCGGCCGCGCGGCCGTCGAGCTGCTCGAGGCGGCGGGATACCACGTGGCGCTCGTGGACAAGAAGTGCTGCGGCCGGCCGCTCATCTCGAAGGGCATGCTCGCGGAGGCGCGCGCGCACGCCGCCTGGAACGTGGCCCGGCTCGCCCCCTACGCGCGGCGGTCCATTCCCATCGTGGGGCTCGAGCCCTCGTGCCTGCTGACGCTGCGCGACGAGTCGGTGGATCTCCTCCGCACCGATGACGCCCGGACCGTGGCGCGGCACGCCTTCCTGCTCGACGAATTCCTCCAGCGCGAGCGCACGCGGGGCCTCGAGCTCCGCTTCGCCGGCGACGGACGCAAGGTGCTCCTGCACGGTCACTGCCACCAGAAGGCGCTCGTGGGCACGGCCCCGACGGTCGCGGCCCTCCAGTGGGCGGGCTTCCGGGTCGAGGAGATCGACTCCGGGTGCTGCGGGATGGCGGGCTCGTTCGGCTTCGAGCGCGAGCACTACGACATCTCTGTCTCGCTCGGCAATCGCCGCCTGGTCCCCGCCGTCAAGGCGGCATCCGCGGACACCGTGATCGCGGCGGCCGGCGTCTCGTGCCGCCAGCAGATCGAGCATCTCACGGGTCGCCGCGCGCTCCACCCCGCCGAAGTCCTCCGGGACGCCCTGGCGCCCGGCGCGCTGCGCTGACGCGCGCTACGCCGTCGCGCGCGCGCTACGCCGTCGCGCCGGAGAGAAGCGCGAAGATCCGCCGGATCAGCTGCTCGTGGTCCTCGAGGTTGTGGCGGAAGATCCGGAGCTCTTTGAGGTCGACGATGTCCGCCGTGCGGATGGGCTCGCCGGCGCGGAGGGCCGCGAGGGAGAGAGCCTGGAAGCACGAGCGGCCCGGCTCGGGGCGCTCCGTGACGAGGACGAAGTAGAGTGTGGGCCAGTGGCGTCGGGCGACGAAGAGCGCCGAGCGGTCGCCCCGCTGGTTCTCGACGGAGACGAACTGCTCGATGGACGGGCGGTACTTGACCTCGACGAGGAGCTCACCGTCGGCGGCGCGCGCCGGCGGCGGCGTCACGCGGAAATCCGGCGAGAAGTCCTCGCGACCGAACCGGAGCGGGAGCGTCTCCGGGCGGTATGGGTGCACCTCGTAGCGCGCGCGGCGGAAGATCGACTCGACGAGGGCCTCGGCGATCCGACTCTTGGCCTCGAGAAGATCCACTGTTCCGCCTCCAACGGACGAGGCTTCGCGTCGATATGGTGCAAGTCATCATACTACAGCGAAGAAGCGAGCCGGCGCGCCCTCCGTGCCCGCGATCTTGTAGAAGGGTGCCGCGAACTCGACCCGCCGGCGCGGCAGCGCGCCGAGGTTCGTCAGGCCCTCCATGATGACGACCCCGGCGCCGAGGATCACGCGGTGCATCGGGAAGTCCTCGGACGTGAAGTCAGGCAGGCGCGCGCAGTACTCCTCGAAAAAGTCGAAGCCGATGTTCTTCGCGCCGCGGGCCACGAGCCATTCCGCCGACTCGGGCGGGAAGTAGGGCGACTGGGTGAAGTAGTCGGGCCACCGGCCGTACATCCGGTCGGTCCAGTCGGTGCGGAGCAGGACGATGTCGCCCTGCCGCACGTCGTCGGCGCCGCCGCGCCGCAGGTCGTCGATCGTGATCCCGTGGTTCGGGCCGACGAACGAGAGGTCGACGACGATCGCCTCGCCCATCACCCGGTCGAGGGAGATCTCGGCGGTCGTCATGCCGTCCTTGAAGACGTGGAGCGGCGAGTCGATATGGGCGCCGGTGTGCAGGCTCTGCCGGACGCTCGAGACTTGCCAGAAGCCGGGGCCGCGGCGGTGCGGCGTGATCTCGAGCGGCATGTTGGTGGAGGGCGGGCTGAGCGTCGCGTCGTTCACGGTGACCGAGAGATCGATGTAGCGCTTCATGCGCGCGGGTCCTCCTGACGGCCCAGCCGGTCCACCAGGGCCCGGGCCCAGGCCATGCGGTCGGGCGCCATGACGAGCTTCTCGGCGAACGCCGCGCCGAACGGCCGCGTGGCGTCGATGCCGAGCTTGGCCGTCACGCCGCGCTCGTCGGCGCTGGGGTCGAGGAGCGCGCCGAGGCTCCCGGAGATCACCACGAGATCGCGATCGGCCTGCGTGCGGGTGGCGACGGCCCACAGGACATCGGACTCGTCGAACACGTCGACGTCATCGTCCACGACGATGACGAGCTTGAGGTAGTGGTCCACGCCCAGCACGATCGGGATCGCGTGCTTGGCCTCGCCGGGGCGGCTCTGCTTGATCGCGACATAGGCGCTGAACGCCGAGGTTCCGGACAGCGGCACGTGGACGCCGGTGACGTTCGGGATGGCCCGCGACAGCGCGTTCACGATCTCGGCCTCGCGGACGAGGCCGAGCGTGGTGATGTGGTCGCTCGCGCGTCCAGACGCGATCGCCTGGAACCACGGGCGCTCCCGCATCGCGAGCGCCTTCGCCACGAAGACGTGCGCGGTCGAGCGGCGCGAGACGTACCCGGTGAACTCGCCGAACGGGCCCTCGGGCTCCCGCGTGCCCGGCAGGAGCTCGCCCTCGATGACGATCTCCGCGGACGCCGGCACGTGAAGGTCGATCGTGGAGCACGGCGCGATCTGGAGCGGCTCGCCGAGGAGCCCGCCGACCACCTCGAACTTGCCGACGTCGGGCGGAGGGTAGGCCAGGGAGCCCATCGAGACGAGCGGGTGCAACCCGAGGACGACCGCGCACGGCAGCGGCCTGCCCTTCGCCTCGGCACGTCGCTGGTACTCGAACATCCGCCGCCGCGAGTGGAGGCTGACGCCCATGCGGTCGCGCCCCTTCACCTGGAAGCGGTGATAGCCCTCCGTCTCGACCCCCGTCTCGGGATCGCGCGCCACGAGCATGCCCGCGGTGAGGTAGCGCCCCGCGTCGCCCGGGAAGAAGCGCGGGACGGGCAGCGATCCCAGATCCACGTCGGCCCCCGTCAGCACCCGGTGGCGGACGGGCGGGTCGGGAACGACGACGGGCTTGACGTACTCCTTGATCCGCCGCGCGTACTCGGCGGCCAGCGCGTTCTCGGCGACGCCGAGGGCGAACGCCAGCGCGCGGCGGCTCGCGACGACGTTCGTGACGATCGGGATGTCGTACCCGGCGACCTTCTCGAAGATCAGGATCGGGTGACGACGTCGCCGCTCGTACTCGAGCACGGACGCCATCACGTCGTACTCGATCGCGACGGGCTCGGCGATGCGGATGACCTCGTCGGGATGCGCGCGCGCGTACGCGGCGACGAAGCTCCGGAGGTCCTGGCTCATTCGAGGACGCTCTCGGCGGCTAGCAGTGCTTGCACGGCGGCCAGGCCCGCGAGTAGGGCGGCTGCTTGAGGAACTCGTCTTCGGGAGAGGTCCAGAACTGACTGACGTTCTCGATGGTGTGGATCACGGTGTTCTGCAGGCGCCCGTCCTTGCGTTCGACGCGACGGATGTAGATGTTGTGGATCGGCTGGCCGTACTTGTCGAGGCGGATCGGCCCGCCGGGCGCGTCGGCAATCGTGACCCCGCGCAGGGCCTTGAGGAACGCGTCGGTGTCCTCGACCTTGCCGCCCACCTTCTCGAGAGCCTGCTTGAGGAAGAGGCCGGCCGTGTAGGCGCCGACCGAGTAGTAGCCCGGGTCGGTGCCGAACGCCTTGCGGTAGGCTCCGACGAAGGCGCGGTTCGCCGGCGTGTCGAGCGCGGCGCTGTAGTGCATGGTCGAGACGATGCCGAGCGCCTCGTCGCCCATGTTCCGCAATAACGCCTCGTCCACGGCGGTCTGGTTGGCCAGCACCGGGATCTTGCCCCTGAGCCCGGCGTCCTCGAACTGCTTGACGAAGCGGAGCGCGGCGACGCCGGCGAAGCCGATGAGAACGGCGTCGATGTCGCGTCGGAGCTGGCCGATGTAGGGCGCCTGGTCCGCCGCGCCCAGCGGCGGCCAGAGCTTCTGGACGATCTGGCCACCGGCGTCCTCGAAGGCCTTGTGGAAGCCCGCCACCACCTCGTGGCCGAAGGCGAAGTCGTCGGCGATGGTCGCGATCTTCGTGTAGCCCAGCGTCTTCGCGGCGTAGGTGCCGAAGGGCTGGGTGGGCTGGCTCGAGGTCGAGGCGGCACGCACGAAAAATTGGGTCGCCTTGCGCTGGGTGAGGTCGTCGGCGGCGGCGCTCGGCGAGATCGTCGGGATGCGCTGGGCGTTCACGTAGGGCGCGAGCGCGTAGGCTTCGAAGGCGGCCAGCGGGCCGATGATCACGTGAACCTTGCGCTGCTCGACCAGCTCGCGCGCCCTGGCCAAGGTGCCGGCGGGCTGGCCGCCGCTGTCAACGACCGTCAGCTCGACGCGACGGCCGGCGAGCGTGTTCTTCTGCTGCTGGAGGAACAGCTCGATCCCGTTCTCCATCTCCTTGCCGGGCGCCGCCAGCGGCCCGGTCAGGATCGTGACGAAGCCGACGCGGATGGCCTCCTGCGCGGCGGCCGGCGCCGCGGCGAGAACGGCGAGGACGGTGAGAGCGAAGCACGCGACGACACGAGAGCTCATGCGTGTCTCCTGTCGAGTCGGGCCTGCTGGATCGCCGACCACACGCGCGGGGCGGTGAGCGGCATGTCGAGATGCGTGACGCCGAGCGGCGCCAGCGCGTCGATGACCGCGTTGACGACCGCGGGTGTCGAGCCGATCGTGCCCGCCTCGCCGCAGCCCTTGACGCCCAACGGGTTGACGGGCGAGGGCGTCTCGATCCGGTCGAGCTCCCAGGACGGGAGCGCATCGGCCTTCGGCACCGCGTAGTCCATGAGCGAGGCCGTGAGGCACTGCCCGAGCTCGTCGTAGGCCATGTGCTCCCAGAGAGCCTGGCCGATCCCCTGGGCGAGCCCTCCGTGGATCTGTCCCTCGACGAGCAACGGGTTGATGACGCGCCCGCAGTCGTCCACGGCCACGAGGCGGAGGAGGCGGACGGCGCCTGACTCGAGATCGACCTCCACCACGGCGATGTGCGTGCCCGAGGGAAAGGTGAAGTTCGGCGGATCCCATACGGTGGTGGCCTCGAGCCCCGGCTCCATGGACGCGGGAAGCGCCTTGGCCGACCAGGCGGCCGCCGCGACGTCGGCGAGCGTCGCGGCCCGATCCGGCACGCCACGCACCACGAACCGGTCGCGGTCGACGACGATGTCGTCGGCGCCGGCCTCGAGGAGCGCGGCCGCGATCCGCCGCGCCTTGTCGAGCACCTTGTCCACCGACGCGACGAGGGCAGGCGCGCCGACGGCGATGGAACGGCTGCCGAACGTCCCGACGCCCGCGGCGACGATGGCGGTATCGCCGTGGAGAACCGCGACATCGTCCATCGCAACCCCCAGGCGGTCGGCGACGATCTGGGCGAAGGCCGTTTCGAGCCCCTGGCCATGCGGGCTCGTGCCCGTGAGCACGGTGATCTTGCCCGACGTCTCGACCCGCACGGTGGCGCTCTCCCAGCCGGGGATGGGTGTGGTCTTGGACGGGCCGACGCCCGCGGTCTCCATGAAGGTCGAGAAGCCGATCCCGAGGTGGCGCCCGTCGTCGCGCGCGCGGCGCTGGAGGTCGCGAAAGCGCTTGTAGTCGACCATCGCCAGCGCCCGGTCGAGCGCCGCCTCGTACTGGCCCGAGTCGTAGACGAGGCCCGACGGGGCGCGGTACGGGAACTCCTCGGGGCGGATCAGGTTGCGCCGGCGGACCTCAGCCGGGTCGAGGCCGCAAGAGCGCGCGATGGCGTCCATGGTCCGCTCGAGCAGGTACGTCGCCTCCGGCCGCCCGGCGCCGCGATAGGGGGCGGTGGCCATCGCGTTGGTGAAGACGCTGGTCAGCTCGTAGCGCGCGGCCGGAATGCGATAGGGCCCGGTGAGGAGCCGCCCGGTGAGCATGCCGGCGTACGGCGTGAGGATTTCGAGATAGGCGCCGAGGTCCGCGACGGTGCGAGCGCGGAGCGCCAGCACGGTGCCGTCCCGGGCGACCGCCGCTTCGACGTCGTTGATCTGGCCGCGCCCCTGCGTGGTCGCGAGGAAATCCTCGCGGCGCGTGAGGACGAGCTTGACCGGTCGCCCCGTGCGCATAGCCGCCCACGCGCAGAGGGCCTCGTCGGCATAGAAGCTGATCTTGCATCCGAATCCGCCGCCCACATCGGGCGCGATCACGCGGACTGCGGACTCGGGCAGTCGCAGGATCTGGGCGAGGCCGGACCGCAAGCGGTGCGGCGTCTGAGTGCCCGCCCAGACCGTGAGCATGCCGCCACGGAACTCGGCCACGCAGCCGCGCGGCTCGAGCGCGACGCCGGCCAGGCGCTGGTTCTTCACGCGCAGCCGGACGACCGTGTGGGCGCGCGCGAACGCGCCGTCCACGTCGCCCTCGCTCCAGCCCCATGTGAGCGCCACATTGTCCGGGAACTGGGCGTGCACGCGCGGCGCCCGCGGGGCTAGCGCGGCGTCGAGATCGCTCACGGCCGGCTGCGGATCGTACTCCGCTTCGATCTGCTCGCAGGCGTCGGCGGCGACGTAGCGGTCTTCGGCGACGACGACCGCCACGGGCTCACCGACGTAGCGGACGACGTCGCGCGCCAGGAGCGGTCGGGCCGGGCGGCGGGCCGCCGGCGGGATGCCGACCGCCGGCTCGGGATCGACCGTGCCATCCACATCGCGCGCGGTGATCACACGCACCACGCCCGGGATCGCGGCCGCGCGCATCGTGTCGAGGCGCCGCAGCCGCGCATGCGCATGCGGCGAGCGCAGCACGCTCGCGAAGACCAGGCGTGGCGGCGCCAGGTCGTCCACGAAACGCCCCGCGCCCTGGACGAGCGCGGGGTCCTCGCGCCGCCGGACGTCGGCGCCGATGAGCGTCTTGGTCGCCATGCGCGCCCTCCTCGAAGGCCCTAGGCTAGCATTGGCCGTAGCACTGTGCTATGTCTCGCGTCCGTGCTCAGCCTTGATCCGCACGCGACGGCCGTGGTCGCCATCGACATGCACCGCGGCCACCTCGACCCCGCCGTGGCGACGCTGCCGCTGCCGAGCCACCGGTGCGGGCCCCTGATCAAGCGGGCCGCGGAGTTGTTCGCCGAGATGCGCGCTCGCGGCGTCCCGATCGTGCACGTCGTCACCGAGTACCGCGACCCGACGGAGATCGCCGCCAACCCGTTCTGGAAGTGGGTCCACGACGAGCCCACGCAAGCCCGCCGCGGGATCCTCCGCCACAACCTCGCGGGGAGTCCGGGGACGGAGATCATCCCCGAGCTGCTCGACCCGCGCGATCTGGTCGTCCGCGGCAAGCGGCGCTACAGCGCGTTCCTGGCGACCGACCTGGAGTTCGTGCTGAGGCGAAAACTCGGCGCCGACACGCTGGTCCTCTCGGGAATCAACACCTCCACCTGCGTTCTCTGCGCCGCCTTCGAGGCGACCAACCGCGACTTCCGCGTGATCGTCGCGGCCGACGCGGTCGACTCGATGGATGGCGAGGACATGCACCGATTCTCTCTGCGACTCGTGGCGGCCGCGCTCGGCTGGCCGCTCGGCAACGAAGCGATCCTCCAGGCGCTGTCCTGATGGGAGGCACCATGCAGAAGCCGCTCGTGCTCGTCGCGCTCGTTCTAGCGGTCGTGGCCCTCGCGTTCGGCAGCCCGGGTGAGGCGCAGCGGGGCCCGCTCAAGATCGGGTTCGTCACGTCCGAGACGGGAATTCTCGCCGCCAACGGCAAGGACATGATCAACGGCCTCCAGCTCTTTCTCGAGGAACAGGGCGGGAAGCTCGCGGGGCGCGAGGTGAAGCTGATCATCGAAGACGACGAGGGCAAGCCCGCGACGGGCCTCACCAAGGCGCGCAGCCTCGTCGAGGGGCAGGGGATCCACGTCCTGATCGGGCCGGTGAGCGCGGCGATCGGCTACGCGATCGCGCCCTACGTCGACCAGAAGAAGATCCCGACGCTCTACCCGATCGTGTCCGCGGACGACATCACGCAGCGCAAGCGGAGTGCCTGGATCGTCCGCTCGGGCTGGGCGAGCTCGCAGCCGTCCCACCCCTTCGGCAAGTGGGTGTACGACAACCTCGGGTACAGGAAGATCGCGATGATCGGGTACGACTTCGCCTTCGGCTGGGAGGTGGCGGCGGGCTTCCAGCGGACCTTCGAGGAGGCGGGCGGCCAGGTGCTCCAGAAGCTTTGGCCGCCGCTCGGCACCGCCGATTTCGCCCCCTACATCACGCGGCTCCGCCGCGATGTCGACGCGATCTACGCCGTCTTCTCCGGCGCCGACGCGCTGCGGTTCGCGAAGCAGCTCCAGGAGTCGGGGCTGAGGGAGAAGCTCCCGCTCATCGGCGGCGGCACCCTCACCGACGAGCACGTGCTGCGCTCGATGGGCGACGAGGTCCTGGGCGTCGTGACGGCGCTCCACTACTCGGCGGTGCTCCCGAGCCCCGCCAACCAGAAGTTCGCGAGGGCCTACGAGGCCAAGTACAAGCAGGTGCCCTCCTACTATTCGGAAGGGCCGTACGTGGCGGGCATGATGCTCAGGGCGGCGCTCGAGGCGACGGGCGGCGACGTCGAGAACGGGGAGAAGTTCAGCGCCGCGCTCCGGCGCGTGGACCTCTCCGACGCCCCGCGCGGCCCCGTGAGGTTCGACGACTTCGGCAACCCGGTCGAGAACATCTACGTCCGCAAGGTCGAGCGCGTCGGCGGCCGGCTTCAGAACACGATCATCCACACCTTCCCGAGCGTGAGCCAGTTCTGGACCTACAGGCCCGACGAGTTCCTGAAGAACCCCGCCTACTCCCGCGACAACCCGCCGTGCAAGCACTGCCAGTGAGCGGGCGTTAGGGAGCGCTGCGGGCATGGCCACGCTCGGAATCGTCGGGCTCGGGCTGCTCGGCTCAGCGGTGGCGGGACGCCTGCGCGCCGGCGGCCACGACGTCGTCGGTTACGACCTCGTGGCCGAGAAGGGGAAGGCGCTCGTGGAGCTCGGCGGGCGCGCAGCTCAGAGCGCCGAGGCGGTCGCGCAGTCGGTTGAGGCGGTGTGCGTCGTTCTGCCGTCGCTCGCGTCCGTCGAAGCGGTCGTGCTCGGCCCGCGAGGCCTCGCGGCGTCCGGCCCTGCGGGAGCGACGATCATCCAGATGAGCACCATCTCTCTCGCGCTCACCGAGCGCCTGGCGCGCGAGGTCGCGGCGAGGGGCCTCGCGTTCCTCGACTGCCCGATCAGCGGGACCAGCGCCATGGTGGCGCAAGGGGAGGGGATCATCTTCGTCGGCGGCGAACGCAGCGTCTTCGCGCGCTGGCGCCCGGTGCTCGAGACCATCCTGCCGCGCGCCGTCTTCATCGGCGCCGCCGGCCAGGCGATGGTTCTCAAGCTCGTGGCGAATCTCTTGGTCGCGCTCCACAGCGCGGCCGCTGCCGAGGCGCTCCTGCTGGCTCGCCGGGCCGGGCTCGACCTTGGGCTCGTGCTCGACGTGCTCACCAAGAGCGCGGCGTCGTCGCGCATGCTCGAAGTCCGCGGCCCGCTGATTGCGCGGGACGAGTTCCCGCCCCAGATGAAGCTCGACCTCTTCATGAAGGACCTGCACCTCATCCAGGAGGCCGCGCGGAGTGTCGGCGCCGCCCTCCCGCTCACCGACGTCGCCGAGCGGCTCTACGCCGCCGCGATGGAGGCGGGACACGGCGGCGCGGATCTCAGCGTGGTCGTGAAAGCGATCGAGGGGATCAGGCGGATCTGACGGCGAGATCGCGCGTGAGCCGAAGCTCGCCGAGATGGAGCGCGGCGTGCCTGACACTCTCGACGAGAGCGTCGCGCCGGGAGATCTCATGAGGCTGCCCCGTGCCCCAGAGCTCTTGCGGCGGCAGGACCCGCCGGTCGAGCTCTGACGGCGCCAGGGTGGCGAGCGCCGCGGTGGTCTCCCGCGACAGCTGCTGGAGCGCGGCGACGAGTGTGCCCGCATCGGCTCCGGAGGCGGCGAACTCTGCCGGCCGGTCACGCTGAACCTGCCGGCCACATCCGAACCCGAGCGCGTACACTCGCGTGCTTCCCGCCACGTGGCTGGCAATGGCGTAGATACTGTTCGCTGCCCCCGTCGACGGACGCCAGTTGAGCTGCGCCGCCGTGAGCCCGTTCAGCGCGGCGCCGATCTGGTCGAGAATCCAGCCCAGCTCGCGCGCGTAGGTTTCGAGCTCGGCCCGTGTCTCGATCAGCGGATGAGTTGTCCTACCTTGGACGTTCAGCGCGGCCTCAGAAGGAAGACAGCCCGGCGGTTCTTCGACCAGCATTCTTCGGTCGCTTCCGTGCAGACCGGGCGCTCCGCCCCAAAGCTCACGATCGATATACGCTCGGCCGCCATGCCATTCGAGATCAGGTAGTCGCGGGCCGCGCGCGCGCGACGCTCGCCGAGGGCGAGATTGTACTCGATGGTACCGCGCTCGTCGCAGTGCCCCTCGATCAGCACGAGCATCGCCGCGCTCTTCCTGAGCCACTCGGCGTTCGCCTCGAGGATCCTCGCGTCGCCGGGCCGGATGGCGTACTTGTTGAAGTCGAAGTAGATCGGCTTCACCGCGGCGCTCCCTGTGAACTCGTTCGGGCCGGGCCGGGCCGGCTCGGCTGGCGTGGGCTCCGGAGGCGACGCTGGTGCGGCGGCGATGGGCGGCTCCGTCGTTGACGGCTCGGAATCGGCGGGTTCCAGCGTGGGGCCCGGCGGAGACGAGGGAGGCGGCGGAGGCTCGGGGGCGCCGGACCCGGGGGGCGCTGTGGCGACGGACCCGCCCGGCGCGGCGGCGACCGACGGCCTGACACGCG